>JGI20156J14371_10000019_pt1 | contig 145149 bp, 127 predicted proteins | sample COG_06_FD_14371 | JGI IMG/M metagenome (IMG submission 14371)
CTTTATTAAAATACCTACCATCGCCCCCCAATACAAGTGTACCGCCAATTAATTCAGGAATGGTGTTAAATAAACATTGTACATAATTTTCAAGATAGTTTTTTTTTGTAAAAACTTTAGTTTTTCTTCTTAAGCCTGAAGTTCCTGGCCTTTGGTCATTAAAGTAAGTAGTTTGAATTATATCCACAAATACGCCTCTAAATTATTAAAAATCTTACAAAATTCTATTCTATTAAATAACTTATATATAATTAATTAATTTACCATTACAATAAATTTGACTCAAGAGTTAAATTTATGTATTCGTAGTCAAAATTAATAATTAAGATCTGTTAAGGAAAACTTTTAGTGAAAAGTTCAATCCACATTGGTGGTGCAAGCGGGTACTGGGGCGAGAGTGCTATGGCAACACCACAGTTACTGTCATGTAAAAAACTTGATTATTTAGTTTACGATTATTTGGCTGAAATCACGATGTCTATTATGGCCCAAGCAAAAGCAAAGGATGCAAGCCGGGGCTACGCTACTGATTTCATAGATCATGTCCTCAAACCAAATATAGAAGAAATAGCAAAAAACAAAGTAAAAGTAATATCAAATGCTGGGGGAATAAATCCAGAAGAGTGCGGAAGAATAATTCGTAAGATCGTAAAAGAAAAAAAACTTAATTTAAAAGTGGCTATTATTAGTGGTGATAATTTAATTGAAAATCTCAGTAAAATTTCCAAGAAAAAAAATAAAGATATGTTCAGTGGGGCTGATTTTCCAAAGAACTCTGATATTATGAGCATCAATGCTTATTTGGGCGCTTTTCCTATAGCAAAAGCACTGGATGAAGGTGCTGATATAATAATAACAGGAAGATGCGTTGATAGTGCTGTAACTTTAGCGGCATGTATACATGAGTTTTCTTGGAAAAGAAGTGACCTGGATGCTCTTGCTAGTGGGTCCCTCGCTGGACATATTTTAGAATGTGGTCCTCAAGCCACTGGTGGTAACTTTACAGACTGGGAGAAAGTAGATGATATTTCCAACATTGGCTATCCTATAGCTGAAATTTATCAAGATGGCTCTTTTACAATTACAAAACCAGATAACACAGGGGGGTTAATCAACATAGGGACTGTATCAGAACAAATGCTTTATGAAATAGGCGACCCAAAAGCTTACATCTTGCCTGATGTAATATGCGACTTTTCAGAAGTAAAGATCATTCAGGTCGATAAAAACAAAGTTCATGTTTCAGCAAGTAAAGGGTATGCGGTACCCAATAGTTATAAAACATGTCTGACTTATAAAGACGGGTATCGCTCGGGAAATTATCTAACGTTTTACGGCGAAAACTCAACAAAAAAAGCTCAAAAATTTGCAGATGCTGCTATCGATAGAACAAAGAAAAGAATTACAAATTCTAATTTGGGTGAATTTGAAGCTATCTCAACTGAAATCCTTGGTTCGGAAAGTCAATTTGGAAACAATCGTGAAAACCTTGAGGTTGTATTAAAAATAGCCTCAAAACATAAAAATAAACAAGCAATAGAAATATTCTTAAAGGAAATTTCAGGTTTATCTTTAGCTACTCCTCCAGGATTATCAAGCTTTACAGGCTCAGGACGTGCAAAGCCCTCGCCAATTATTCGACTGTTTTCTTATTTAACGCTTAAAAGTGATGTTAAAATTAAAATTGACCTAGATACAAAACAGGAAATATTTAGTGATAAAATACCAGCAAAAACCAACAAAGCATTTCAAAGAGTTTTTCCAAAAAAGGCAGAACAAACTGAAGTTGAGATAGTATTAAAAAAGCTAGCCTGGGGTCGATCGGGAGACAAAGGAAACAAAGCTAATATAGGATTAATTGCGCGGAAGCCGGAATACATACCATACATATGGCACTCTCTTACAGAAAAAAAACTCTGTGAAATTTTCCAACATTTTTTAGGACCAAAAAGCACTATTGAACGCTTTTATTTGCCTGGCTCGAATTCAATAAATATATTAATAAGTGACGTGCTAGATGGAGGTGGGATGGCTTCAATAAGAAATGATCCGCAGGCTAAGGGATTTGCACAAATACTTTTAATGCAAAAGATATCTGTTTCCAAATTAATTGCTGACAATCTACGTATAATGAGATGATTATGAAACCACACACAAATTCAAAAATAATTAGCGAGACTGATAATGGATGGCTAACTATATGGTTTAATTCTCCCGAAAATAGAAATGCCTTATCAGAAGGTTTAATTTACGACCTGAAAAATTTATTAAGCAAAACAAAAACAAACCGCGCAATTAGAGGGATTACCTTAAGAGGAAAAGAAGGTTTTTATTGTTCCGGCGGAGACTTAAAAAGCTTTAAAAATCATCAGAATAATTTAGACAGCAAGAAGTTTTTTATAGAAGCTAACAAGGAAATTGGATGCCTTTTCGATTTGCTTTTATCAATGCCACAAGTCATTATAAGCTACGTAGAAGGAGCAGCTATAGCAGGGGGTCTTGGTTTAATGTGTTGCTCAGATTTAATCGTGGTAAAACAGGATGCCAAATTTTCTCTGACTGAAACAATGATTGGGATAGCACCTGCACAAATAGCTCCAATTGTAGTTGCCCGCGTAGGATTGCCAATAGCGCGTAGGCTCATGCTAACGGGGGCTCGTTTTAAAGGGTTAGATACGCCAAAATATAACCTATCTGATTTTGTTGTGAAAAATGCTACCGATTTTGAAGTGTTAGAGAATAAATTAAAAAAAGATATATTGATGTGCGCACCTATCGCAAACGGCGTAACAAAAGAAATTTTGCTAAGAACTCCTTATATGAGTAGAGAGGAGCAAAAAAACTTTGCAGCAGAAAAGTTTTCTGATTGCGTAATGTCTGATGAAGGAAAAGAGGGCATATCTAGCTTTTTTGATAAAAGAAAGCCTTCATGGGTTTCTATATAGCTCTCTAAAAGTTATACTTGTGTTATATTACTGGGACCCCAATAAGCATTCATTTCAGTTATTTGTCCTTCTTCATTGAACTTAAAGGTATCAATAACATCTATTATCATGCTTCCTTTCGGAAGCTCAACTTCAACTGCAACATCTTTATCAACGCTTGTCATAGATCCTACCGAAACAGTGAAGGCAAATGCAGCAAAATTTTGTGATACCCTGATAGGACCGCTTCTCTTTAACCTAGCTCCATTTTTTACTGCTAATTTGTAAAATGATAATATGGCTTCTTTACCAATTTTAGTGGGTGTACCGACTGGATCTGTTACTTTTGCATTATCTGCATAAAGCTGCGCTATGCCCTCAGCATCCTGATTATTAAAAAATTCAAAATATTCATTTACTGCTTTTATAATCTTTTCTGACATCTAACTCTCCTAAACGTAGTACCTGCTGATAGTATCTACCACGCAAGCAGGCTTTTTTTGACCATAAATCTCTATTGTAACTCTTAACTTTGATTGATAACCGCCAGGAACCTCTTTTATTTCTAAAAATTCACCATGACCTCTCACTTTAGATCCCGACACTACTGGCTGAATAAACCGTACTTTGTCAGTACCATAATTAATACCCATTTTCATTTCCTTTATTTCAAGAATTTCAGGCATTAATTTTGCCGCTAATGATAAGGTAAGATAACCATGAGCAATCGTAGTTCCAAATGGGCCATCCTTGGCTTTTTTAGTATCTACATGTATCCACTGATGATCACCAGTTGCATCGGCAAAAGTATCTATTCTTTCCTGACTTACTTCCATCCAATCAGATGGACCAATTTTCATTCCTTCTTGTCCAAGTAATTCATCCGGTTTTTCTATTATAGTTTTGGTCATTTTTAAGCCTTTTGTGATGAAGTGGAAATCACTTCGCCTGTCATATAACTCGAGTAATCACTTGCCAAGAAAATCATAGCATTCGCCTGCTCCCAAACTTCACTTCCTCGACCAAACGCTTCTTTTGCTTCTAGCTCGGCAAGGAGTTCTTTGCTCGTTACTTTGTAAAGAAATGGGTGAAGAGCCAAACTTGGTGCTACTGCATTAACTCTTACTCCATATTCAGCACCCTCAAGTCCCGCACAACGAGTTAAAGCCATAACACCTGCCTTAGCGGCAGCATAATGAGCTTGACCTTTTTGTGCACGCCATCCTAAAACTGAGGCATTATTTACAATAACGCCACCCCCATTATCTTTCATAAACTGCATAGCGGCTCTATTAACACGAAAACAACCGTTTAAAGTTACATCCAAAACAACCATCCATTGTTCATCAGTCATATCTATTAAATTAGCAGTTCCACCAAGTCCGGCGTTATTAATAACTATATCAATTCCAGACAGAGACGTGGAAGCAGATAAAATTAAATCATTAACGTCTGACTGTTTAGTTACGTCACAGATTGCATAATCAGGTTTATATCCAGTATTTTCATGCAAAGAGTTTTGAGCTTTTTGCAAACGTTCCCCATGTATATCAGATATAAATACCATTGCACCTTCCTCAATGCATTTTTTTGCAACTGCAAACCCTATACCGGTACCTGCTGAGGCAGTGATTAATACTTTTTTACCATTCAATAAATTATGCCCTGGCACATATTTTGGGATATTTTTTAAGTTCATTAGTTAGCCCTTCATCACTGTTCCGCCGCCCCGAGGTTCCTTAGGCATTCCTAAAGCTCGCTCAGCTATGATATTTCTTTGAATTTGGTTTGTACCGCCATAAATTGTATCAGATCGTGAAAATAAAAAAAGCTTTTGCAACTTATTATACTCTCCATTCTTTAGTATTTCTGCTTCTTTACCCATCACATCCATTGCTAACTCACCTAGTTCTCTATGCCATGATGACCAAAATATCTTTGAAATATATCCTTCCTTGGTCGTATCGCCTTTCTCAGCTGCTTCTAAAGTACGCAAAGCAGTGAAACGCATTATTTTCAAACCAGCATAAGACTTTGCAATTCTTTGACGAATAAGAGGATTTTTTGCCGAACCATTTGCTTTTGCTAAATCAACAATTTGACGAAATTCATCTGCGAAAGTCATCTGCTGCCCTAGAGTTGATGCACCACGTTCGAAGCCTAGTAGAGCCATAGCAATTTTCCAACCATCTCCAACACCACCGATAATATCTTCATTAGAGCAAACCGCTCCATCAAAAAAAACTTCATTAAACTCAGCTGTACCGCTCATTTGTTTAATAGGCCGGATTTCTATTCCAGGCTGATCAAGTTTAACCAATAAAAAAACTAAGCCCTGACGACCTTTTGAGCCTTCAGCGGCTCGTGCAACAACAAAAATATAATCCGAGTCCATTGCTAGTGAAGTCCATATTTTCTGACCATTAATAACCCACTGATTGTTTTCAAGTGAAGCTTTAGTTTTAATATTTGATAGGTCTGACCCTGCATTAGGTTCACTGTAACCCTGACACCAGAATTCTTTTCCCGCTTTGATACCAGGCAAATAACGGGCTTTCTGTTGATCAGTACCGAATGCAATAATAGTTGGAGCTAATAAAGTTTCTCCAATATGACCAGCACGACCTGGTCCGCCATGCGACGCATATTCTTCATTAAAACCAACAATTTCATCTAAAGTTGCTCCTTTGCCTCCAAACTCAGTAGGCCAGCCAATTCCAATCCAGCCCGCGGCTCCCATTTCCCTCTCCCATTTTAGCCGTAATCCTGGAAAAGCATCTTCGTCTCCTGGAGTGGCTCGACCGCGCAAGCATTCATACTCGCCGCAAAAATTATTTTCCATCCACTTTGAAAATTTATTTCGTAAATCACTCATGGTTTATCTCCAAAAATATTGTCAGCCAACAATTTGTAATCCTCTGAAGGCATACCAAACATTGAACGATTAGCTCGTGATCTTTTAAAAAACAAATGAAGTGGGTACTCCCATGTAAAACCAATACCACCATGGAGTTGTATAGCATCTCCTGCTACTTTAAAAAATGCTTCAGTCGCATAAGCCTTAGCAATTAGTGAAGACTCTGTTTTTTTATCTTTAGTTGCTACAGCTGCAGCATAAACAGCTGATCTGGCTGTCTCAATTAAAATAAACATATCAGCACAGCGATGTTTTATAGCTTGAAAACTAGCAATAGGCCTTCCAAATTGCACTCTTTGCGATGTATATTCTAAAGTCATATCTAAACATTTTTGGGCACCACCAACACATTCTGCAGCAAGAGAAATTTGTGATTGAGAAATAATATCTGTAAAAAAATTAATCTCAGCAGTCCCAATGGGTAGAAAATCTCTATCAGAAACCTGACTCCAATCAACGTCACTAAAACTACGCGTCGGGTCTATAGTTTTTTTCGAATTTATTTCTAGACCTGGGGTGCCGACTTTCAAACAAACAACTTCAATAATTTTATTTTTTAATCTTGAAATTAGTATAAAATCAGCTGTGTCTGCATTAGCAGAATTAATACATTTTTTTTCTTCACTCAAATGCCCTGGACAAAAAATACCTTTTATTTTGCCTTTAGCAATTTTTTGTAGATACTCTTCCTTAAATTGGTTTTTTGCAATTTTTGAAATGATATCAACCACTTCACCCCCTGTGGTTAAAAATGGAATTGCACACAAAGAAGCCCCTAGCTCCTCCATGACAACCACGCGACCTAAATCATCAAGTCCGCCCCCCCCAAAGTCTTCACTTATTGCAACACCAGCCATACCTAGGTCCTCAGCAAATCTACTCCAGATATTTTCATCAAAAGACTTTCCTGACTGATAAATACGTTCTGGCCCCTTCCCATTTTCATACCAGTTCTGGAGAAAATCAGACAAAACCTCACGTATCATTTCATGGTCACTACTGAAGGGATAAGCCATTTTAGCTCCCGTAGACTTTTTGGGCAGCAGGTGTAATGGCCACTAATTCAGATATTACCTCACCTATCTCATGCACCTTGTAACGCGCGCCTTTATCCTTTATCGGACCTGTTTTCCATCCTTCAGCAATCGAAAGTTTACCACCAAAGCTCTCAAAGCAAATACCGCTAATATGTGAAGATTTTTCACTCACTAAAAAACAAATTAATGGAGCAACATTAGCTGGGTCAAACTTATCGAAACTGCCATCCTCTGGTATTTTCATCATATCTGCAAACACCTCTTCAGTCATACCTGTACGGCCTTGAGGTGCTACAGCATTAGCTGTTATACCGTACCTTTTTAATTCAGCAGATTGATTTAAAGTTAGAGAAAGAATTCCTCCTTTAGCAGCGGAATAATTTGTTTGCCCAACCGAACCCTGTAGCCCTGCGCCAGAACTAGTATTGATTATACGGGCATTTACACTCTTCCCTTCTTTACTTTGTTGGCGCCAATATTTTGCGGCGTGAGAACTAATACAAAAATGCCCTTTTAAATGAACGCGAATAACTTGGTCCCAATCATCTTCAGAGAGCGAAGTAAACATACGGTCACGGTTGTTACCCGCATTGTTTATGACAGCATGAAGGTTTCCGAATTCTTTGATTGCCGAATTTACAATATCAAAAGAAGCATCATAACACGTGATATCATCAGTATTAGCAATAGCATTTCCACCGGAAGAAATAATATCATATACAGTTTTTTCAGCAGTAATGGGGTTTATATCATTTACAATAACATTAGCACCTTCCGTGCCTAAGGCTAATGCATAAGATCTGCCTAAGCCGCCACCGGCACCAGTTATAATTACTGTTCGATCTTTGCAGAAAGCGGACATTATTAAAGCCTTTCAATAATTGTTACATTAGCTACACCACCACCCTCACACATTGTTTGAAGGCCATATCGTGATCCACGTCGTTCCATCTCATGAAGCAAGGTTGTCATAAGTTTGGTACCCGTCGACCCAAGTGGGTGACCTAAGGAAATTGCCCCGCCATTCACATTGGTTTTTTCATGGGGTATTCCAGTTTCCTGCATCCATGCCATTGGGACTGGTGCAAAAGCTTCATTGCATTCAGCTAAATCAATTTCACTGGGCTTCATGCCCGCTCGCATTAATGCACGCTTTGTTGCCGCAATAGGGCCCGTAAGCATCAAAATCGGGTCATCGCCCATTACTTCCAAATGATGAATTCTAGCTCGAGGGTTTAAATTATACCTTTTCACAGCATTAGCTGAAGCAAGTAATATTACAGAAGAGCCATCACAAGTTTGGCTAGCTACTCCGGCTGTAATAAGGCCATGCTCATCAAAGGCCTCTAATTCAGCCATCCTTTCCATTGAAGTATTAGCACGTATGGTTTCATCCTGTTTTAAACCATTAATGGCTGATATTTCCTTATCGAACCAACCAGATTCTCTAGCTTTATCTGCTCGTTGATGGCTATTTAATGAGTAATATTCCAAATCCTTTCTAGAAAAGCCCCATCTCTTTGCTATTTCAGAAGCCCCATAAAACTGATCAACTGGTGCATCACCAAAACGTTTTAACCAGCCGGTAGAGGTATGAAAGGGGTGATCAAATCCTAATTCGCGACCAGCTATCATCGATGCACCAATTGGTATCTTAGACATTGTTTGAACCCCACCAGCTATTACTACATCTTGAGTACCACTCATTATAGCCTGTGCTGCAAAATGAACTGCCTGCTGGGATGATCCGCATTGTCTATCTATTGTTACACCCGGAACTGACAGATCATAACCTGCTACAAGCCAAGCTGTGCGTGCTATATTTCCTGCTAGCGGCCCAACAGTATCCAAACAACCGAAAATAACATCATCATATTCATTTTCAGGAATATTATTTCTCTCTACTATTTGGTTAATGACATGCGCACCAAGATCAGCACCATGTAAATCTTGTAAAGACCCACGCCTTTTGCCTGTAGGCGTACGAGTTGCGTCTATTATATAGGCTTCTGACATATAATTCTCCTAATTAAAGGTATTTCCGGGGCCAAGTTTAGCATCCCCTTGCAATACATATTGTTCTATTTTTTTCATATGATAGTTTCTATCGCCCCATTCGCCACAAAGTGACCAAGCTCGCTTCATGAATAAGTGCAAGTCCACTTCATAAGTATAGCCCATTCCACCATGGACTTGAATTGCAGTCTCAGCAGCCATCATAGCTGTATCAATTGCAGTAACTTTAGCAATGTGAACATTAATGCCGCCATTTATTGCTGCTAGTTGAATAATAGGGCGTGAGAATTCTATTTGAGTATATACATTTGCTAGGTGGTGTTTAATTGCTTGAAAAGAACCAATAGGCTTAGAGAACTGATGGCGATCTTTTGCATAATCAACCGAGATGTCAATCATACGTTGAGACAAGCCAATGAGTTGCGCAGCAGAAAGTACTGCTCCATGATAATTTGCTTTGTCGCTACCAATACCTTCAACCTTTACTAGATTTCTTAATGGGTCAATAGACTTAACTTTAGTACCATTCACTAGATTATGATCTATATACTGTCGCAGTTCAGATAACACAGCCAATTTTGAAGACCCAGATATTAATTTTTCAGGTGACGAACTAATGGGAACAGTAATTCCTGCCACTTCTACAAAAGGTTCTGGTAATCCTGAGTAGCCTGCAGCTTCGGCTATAGCTGCCATTAGGACTAATGGCTGCTCCATACCTCCGTCACTTTCAAGAGCCATAATACCCAAAAGACCAAGTTCTGCAAATTGAGGCCACAAGCTCTCAACCTTTTGCCCTTTAGCAATAGACCTCATACGTTCAAGGGTGTTTTCACCATCAAAAAAATCTTTTGCGGCATCTATTAAATCTTGTTGATCGGTTGTGAAACAAAAGTCCATTAGCGAGGCAACCCTAAAACTCGTTCAGCAAGAATATTTCTTTGTATTTCATTAGTTCCTGCATATATGGGCCCTGCTAGAGAAAACATATAACCATCAAGCCATCGACCGTTTTCAATTGAGTCCAAACCTTCTTCAAGTTCAGCTTGAGCACCCATAATTGTCATTGCTGTACGATGCATTTGTTTATCCATTTCAGACCAAAATAATTTATTTGCGCTAGATTCAGAGCTAATTGATGCCCCCTTTTCTACTCGAGAAACTAACTGATAGGTTGCTGCGCAAAATCTTTCAGTATCGATCCAAGCTTGAATTACCTTTTCACCAACACCACTGGATAGATACTTCTCGCGTGATTTGTACAACTTAACTAATCGAGCTGCAGCAGACTGAAATCTAGCAGGCGATCTTAATAACAAACCTCTTTCAAAACCCGCGGTTGACATTGCCACTCCCCAGCCGCCATGTTCAGGGCCAAGTAAATTTTCAACAGGCACTCTAACTTCATCAAAAAAAAGTTCAGCAAAGCCTGGGTCACCGTCCAATTGTGCTATGGGTCTACGTAATAAACCCTTAGAATTAAGTGGAATAAGTATTTTTGATAATCCTTTATGACGACTACTACCTTCTTCTGTGCGAACTAAGGCGAAGCACCAATCAGCAAATGCAGCCCGAGATGACCAAGTCTTTTGCCCTGTAATAATATAATGATCTCCGTCTCTTACAGCTTTAGTTCGTATTGCCGCCATATCAGAACCTGCACCATTTTCAGACCATGCTTGGGCCCATATTTCTTCCCCACTTGCCATGGGAGGTAGAAATCGTGCCTTTTGTGCTTCTGTACCGTATTCCATAATTGTGGGAGCGAGAAGGAAAATACCATTTTGACTAACGCGCAAAGGGGCATCTGAACGGTAATATTCTTCCTCAAAAATAAGCCATGATATTAGATCAAGCCCCCTGCCCCCATACTGTGTTGGCCAATTAACATTTCCCCACTTATCTTTGGCGAGAATTCTCTCCCAATCACGATGTTGCTCAAAACCTTCTTCAGTATCAAAGCTCTTCAGTCTCTTTTTCGGAACATGCGCAGAAAGCCACGCACGGATTTCTTCACGAAACTCTTTTTGTTTAGATGTAAACTCTATATTCAAAGGTTATTTCTTTCTGTAATCTACTGAATTTCCGGTTTCAACGAAAGTGTCCCGTGCTCTCTGACTATCTTCATGCAAATACATTTCATAAGTGAAGCCTTGCTCCCAACGATAATTGGTATCAACATCAAATGGTTCAATACCGTTTAAAGCTTTCTTAGCTATTCGTAGGGCAACACGGGACTTTTTAGTTAAAATGTTCGCATAATCCATTGCTTCTTGAACCAGAGACTCATAAGGAACTACTTTTTCTATACCACCTAAGCGGAAGGCCTCTTTGGCTGTAATAGTTCCTCCTGTCAAAAATGCTGAGCGAACTTTTGCAACCCCGAGCATACGCTGCAAGTGCGATGCACCACCCATTGCACCGCGATCAATCTCAGGAAGTGCAAAATATGCATCATCAGATGCAATTACAATATCAGCTGCCCCACACATAATCACACCGCCACCAATGATAAATTTATGTGCGGCTATAATAACTGGAATTTCGCAATGATGTATAGCATGTCCAGTGAGATAGTTACCTTCATTTACAGATATTATTGCATTGGAATCACTAGCCAGTTCCTTTATATCTACTCCCGCACAAAAGCCCTTACCCTTAGATCTAATTAATATTACTTTAACATCTTGTCGTGAGCCTAAATCATTTATAGTTCCTGGAATATCATTCCATATTTTGCTATTAAATGCATTTACTGGTGGAAAATCAAAAATGATTTCCGCAATTTCATTTTCAACGTGAGTATGAATTGGCATATTAACTCTCTAATTTTTTTAAGCTCAAAGTTGCAGTTTCTATTATATTTTGAATAATTTCGGAACAATACGGTAAATCACTTATTAGACCTGCTACTTGCCCACTTGGTAAAACTCCCTCATTTGGCAACCCTTCCACCATCGCTTTTTGAATTATCATAGGCGCATTCGAAGCCATCATAGTTTGACCAAGCGTCAAATCAGTATTCTTTTTCATACTCCATGCTGTTTTGACAACTTGAGGAAGGCTCATGCCTGTCTGAGACTTGTATTTCAGACTATTACCAAATGCCCGAAATAACATGCCGATTTTACTAGAGTTCTCAAGCGTTTTTAAAGTTGAATTTAAAATCATTCTTTGAGGTAACCCATCTAATTTTTTAGAAACAAGTATTTTTGTTACCTCAGCTTTAAGATACTCCGCTTTAGTTGTATCAGGCGTAGGGCTCTCAGAACTCATCATAAATCGTGTTCCCATTGCAACACCATCAGCTCCAAATGCAAGAGCTGCTGCTAGACCACGGCCGTCTTTAAATCCACCACAGGCAACTACAGGAACTCCTAAGTTTTTATCTATAACTTGCCCTAAAAGTAACCACGTAGGTGTTGCACCAGTATGCCCTCCTCCTTCATGTCCTTGACAGACTAGAATATCAGCACCAATTTCAACTGCTTTTTCTGCATGATGACTTGAACCAATTGTTGGAACACATTTTAAACCCGCGTTTTTAACCTTTTCGATAATTTTTGTAGATGGGCCTCTGCCATATGAAATTGCCATAACACCATAATCTATGCACATATCTACTATTTTATCTACATCTGGCTGAAAAGCGTGAATATTTACTCCAAATGGCTTTGTAGTTTTAGATTTTATAAATTGAATTTCTTTTTCACAATCTTGGGGTGTCATCACAGCCGCTGCCAAAAATCCAAAGGCACCCGCTTCAACAGTCGCAGTAACGAGTTGCGATGTAGATACCCAACCCATAGCAGTCTGTATAACTGGATAATTGCATCCAAGTACTTGTGTTAAAGGGGTTTTGAAAGAGGGGTGCATTCAACTCTCTTTATTTTTATTAGATTTTGCCATTTTCTTTCCATCAAAACCAGCGATATAATCGCCTTTCACTATGGTATTATTAGCGTGAGCAAAATGGTGGTACCCAAATACCATATCCATACCAGATCGTTTCCCCTGTAGGTCTTCAATATGATTGCAAGCCTGTTTAGTCAAAGCCATGGCCAACCTAGGTTGCTTCGAGATTTTTATTGCCCAATCTAATACTGCCTTATCAAGTTCCGCTCTTGGAACTACTTTATTTACCATTCCTGCAGACAATACTCGATCAGCAGACCAACGCTCTCCTAACAACAAAAACTCTTTTGCTTGCCGTATATTTAGCTCAAATGGATGTGCAAAATACTCTACTCCTGGGAAGCCCATTTGAACCACTGGGTCCTGAAAAAAAGAATCATCAGAGGCTATTATTAAATCACATACCCAAGCCAGCATTAACCCTCCAGCTATACAGCCACCTTGAACCTGAGCAATGGTAGGCTTTGGCACAGACCTCCACCTTCTGCAAAACTCTAGATATACCTCTTGTTCACGAACATAAGCTTTTTCAGCTCCTGGTTTGTTATCATGATTATAATTCATTGAGCGTCTATCATCTCTACCTTGATGAAAGTCTCGTCCAGGTGTTCCAATATCATGTCCTGCAGAAAAATGTTTTCCATTAGCTTTTAATACAATGACTTTTACAGCATCATCAGATGTAGCTTTAAAAAAGGCGTCATCAAGCGCATAAAGCATTTGAGAGTTTTGGCTATTATGATATTTCGTTCGATTTAGAGTTAGAAAAGCAATATTGTCATTCTTTTTATATATTACTGGATTTTCCTCCTCATAAACAACATCGGCAGCAACTTTTGGCTCTGTCTCATTACTCATCAAGACCTCCTTCCATTTGGGTTGTCTTTAAAAATATTCTTACGTAGGTTATTAGGGTCCAGTATATCTATTAGTGCTAGCTCGTTTTTAGTCGGAGCAGCCGTTTCAGATAAATTCTTTGGTTTAATTAAGTCAAATCCAGTATTGTCCTGAACTTCATCAAAAGTAACACCCGGATGGAGAGATCTAACACGAATAGCCTTATTATATCCCTCAAAATCTAGAACACAAAGATTAGTAATTATCCTTCTATGATCTAAACCTTTTGGAAAAACTCCATCAGGATATCTTTTAGAATTATAGCCAGCTCCACTGACCATATCTACCTCACCAGATACAAATGCACGTTTATTATGATTTTGAAAAAACATTGATGTTCGATTGTTTACTGTATTCCCCGGCAAACCTCGAACCCCTAGCATTGTCACTTTAGGTGAGGAATATTTTCCTATGCAAGATAAATTCATCTGCCCATATCGATCAACCTGAACAGGCCCAACAAAGGCATGTCTGTTACCTTTAGCAATAAGATCAAATACACGTTCGTAACCAATAGCACCCTCCTTGATAGGCTTATAACCGTTTCTTGGTCCGACAGGCACAGGTTCATGTGCAAAATAATATTCTCCGTCGCTCATCATCAAGCCTGGTAAAAATGTTTTCTTTGCCAATGATCCTGCGAGTCTAGGGACCAATCCAATTACAGTTGCAAATACCTCCGGTGTCTCATCGCGGAATATGTCGGATCCTGCGGTTATACAAAGTTCGGCTAATGAAAAATCAGTCATATGCATCCCCTAAAATACCGGAAGCGGTAACTGTGAAATTTTTTTAATTCCACCGACGGATTCAATATAGTCCTCACAATTGATAAAGTTTTCAACATATTGCAGCCACCCACCTTTAGCCGCTGCAGAGTACAACTTTAAATGTTCTACATCTATACCATAATCAGGTCCGTTACTTGTAGGATGCGCACCAAAAGGAACTTCAGAAACACCCGCTACCAAACTCCTTTCTATAGGCATTCGCATTATCTTATAATCGTCATCAAAGTTTGACGTAGAAACAATTTTTTCCGCTGTCAGGTATGATTTATCAGCGGCTCTACAAAACCACTCATCAAAAAAAACATCTGGGCCTGATATAAAACTATTCCCAAGTTTATCAGCTTCTGTCACATGACATAATGCGACATCTAACTTTATAGCAGGCATAGCTACATAGTGATCGCTACTATATGGACTCTTAATGACTTTAATTTCTGGATTATGCGTTAAGACATCAGTTCCTAAACCAGCTAAACATGGTAAAAAATCTAATCTTGCTGCTGCAGCCTTAAGGCCCAGCTGAAACATACCTTCATCCACCTCCATAACTTCGAACTCACCTTCAGAACGTGCACGTCTGAAGTGTGCCTCTAGAGGAATTACATCAAGAGAAACAAATCCAAATATTAGTTTTTTAATTTTCTTTGCGCTAGCAAGCATTCCGACATCACAGCCTCCATAAGACACGATTGTTAAATCCTTGAGGTCTGACTTTACTATTTCCCTGATAAGAGTCATTGGCTTACGTCTAGCTCCCCAACCCCCAATACCGATTGTCATACCGTCTTCTATTTGACTCACTATTTCCTTTGGAGACATGCACTTGTTTATTTCAAAACTGCTCATATTAACTTAACCTACTACTGGGAAATCATACTCATGACCCCAAATATCACCAATAACTGATTTCGTTGGCTCATAGCTATCCCAATTATCTATCTGCTTTCCATCATATCCAACTTCAAATCCAATACCGCCTGGGGCAAAAAAATAAAAACTTACCATTTCATCATTAGCGTGACGCCCTAAAGAAGCAAAAATATGTAAACCAGCAGCTTTAACGCGATCTAAACAATGACCAACCTCATCCATACTTGTCATTTCTGCCATTAAATGAATAACACCTGTTGGATTAGGAAAATTATACAGACCAAGTGTGTGATGCCGTGGATTATCACTATGCATAAAATAAATTCTTTGCTCTGGCATTTCGGGAGCAAATGCAGGCAAAGTTAAGTCATCACTAACTCCAAAACCCATAATATCCTCATAAAAACTTATTGTTTTTTCAGTTTCAGGAGCGGGTAGCACCATGTGACCCAAGCCCATTAAGCCAGTTACAAATTTGCTTATACCATGTCCTGGAAGGAAACTCTTACCTGAAGCCCGCCCATAAAAAATTTCAACAGTATTTCCAGACGGGTCTTTAACAGAAGCAAAGGCTTCAACAGCTCGAAAATCTGCTTCAGCTTTAGATCCAAGGTAGACATCAATACAAGATCTTTTAAATAATTCTATTTGCTTCTCAAAATCATTCTTTGAAGATATCTCATAACCACCAGCTAAAAATCGGTCCTCCGTACCTTTTCTTATCATATAACGAAAAGGAGCATTATCCATTCTTAGATACTTAGTACCATTTTCTCCGTAAGACTCTGCCTCCCCAAAACCTAAAACATCTTGAGCAAATTTTGACCATTTTGAGGGTTCTTTCATTTCAAGGATAACGTACCCTAAATTCATAATTCCCATAACTACTTCCCTTTAGTTTTTTTTAAATCTAGGGCTACATCAATTATCATATCTTCTTGTCCTCCAACCATACGGCGCCTGCCTAATTCAACAAGAATCTCTCGAGTATCCATATCATAGTTTTCTGCTGCTTTTTCTGCATGACGTAAAAAACTCGAATATACACCAGCATAACCAAGAGATAATGTTTCCCTATCCACCCTAACAGGCCTGTCCTGCAAAGGCCTAACCAATTCTTCAGCAGCATCCATCAATTTATAAACATCACACCCATGCTTCCAACCTTTCTTATCTATTGCAGCAATAAAAACTTCTAAAGGCGCATTCCCTGCTCCAGCGCCCATAGCAGCTAGGGAAGCATCAACTCTTCTAGCGCCGTTTTGAACAGCAACTATTGAGTTGGCCACTCCTAAAGAAAGGTTATGGTGAGCATGAACTCCACGCTCTGTTTCAGGTTTTAGTATGTCATTATAAGCCTTAAAACGATCTGCATAACCGTCCATATCCAGAGCACCACCTGAGTCAGTCACGTATATGCAGGTAGCTCCATAATCTTCCATTAACTTAGCCTGTTTAGCTAAATATTTTGGCTCCGCCATATGGCTCATCATTAAAAATCCGATAGTGTCCATTCCTAGATTTCTAGCCATTTCGATATGCTGTCGAGATACATCCGCCTCAGTGCAATGAGTTGCTACACGCACTGAGCTAACACCTAAATCATGAGCGCGTTTAAGCTCATCAATTGTAGCAATTCCCGGCAATATTAATGTAGTAACTACAGCATTATTTACCACATCACATACAGCTTCTATCCACTCCCAGTCAGTATGAGCCCCAAAACCATAATTAAAAGCTCCTCCATTAAGCCCATCACCATGAGCTATCTCAATTGCATCCACACCTGCCTCATCAAGAGCTTTCGCTATACTTCTAACCTGTTCAAGAGAATATTGATGACGTATAGCATGCATGCCATCTCGCAGAGTAACGTCTTGTATATATAATCTCTCGGACTCAGGATTAAGCAAAATACCTGTCATATTTCTACCCCAAATTTCTTGCGGGCAATAGCCTCAGCAGTTCCCATGCCGGCCGATGTCATTATATCTAAGTTTCCTGCATATTTTGGCAAATAATGTCCCGCCCCCTCAACCTCAAGAAATATTGTTACTTTAGTTCCTTCATATGTACCTAAACCGGGTATATGAAGCTTATTATTACCGGTAAAATTTTCAAATTGAACTTCTTGCTTTAACCTATAGCCCGGAACATATGATTGTACATCTTTAACCATATCATCAACTGATGCCCTTATATCCTCTTCACTTCCTCCAATAGAGAGCACATATACGGTATCTCTCATTATCATAGGAGGTTCAGCCGGGTTTAATATTATTATTGCTTTGCCTTTTTGTGCTCCGCCAACAACTTCAATCCCTTTAGCAGTTGCTCTTGTGAATTCATCTATATTAGCACGGGTGCCAGGACCTGCGGATCGTGATGAAACGGAAGCAACAATTTCGGCGTAAGGAGTGGAATCAGAAACTCGGCTCACTGCTGCCACCATAGGTATGGTGGCTTGCCCGCCACATGTTACCATATTTACATTTTTCGAATCTAAATGCTCATCCATATTGACAACTGGAACACAAAATGGGCCCAATGCTGCTGGAGTTAGATCAATCATTTGTTTTCCGTCTAACGCACAGATCATCGCATGCTTAGCATGGGCATATGCTGATGTTGCATCGAAAACTAACTTAATATTTTTCCATTCACTTAGTTTTTGAGCACCTTCAATTCCATCATGGGTTGTAGAAAAGCCCCTCTTTTTAGCAATTGCAAGTCCCTCAGAGTTTTTGTCTATACCAACAACACAAGCAACTTCTAAAATACTTGAGCTCTCATCAATCTTAATCATTAAATCAGTACCAATATTACCTGAACCAATTATAGCAACTTTTATCTTATTCATTAAATAAACTCTACTTCACACGAACCTAAATTTGGTATCACCATATTCATTTTATCACCCTTAACCACTGGCTCCAGAGGCACCAAAGAACCTGAAAGAATTATTTCGCCAGCTAAAAATGGTATTCCGTACTCTCCGAGCTTATTAGCAAGCCATGCAACAGCATTTTCAGGTGAACCTTGTACAGATGATCCCATTCCACGGCTAATTTCACCACCATTTTTTTTAACAACAACCTCAAGTGAAGCCATATCGAGATCATTAGGGTTAGCCTTTTTATCTCCCAAAATAAAAACACCACAAGAAGCATTATCCGCAACAGTATCCTGGATTTTTATTTTCCAATCTAAAATACGGCTATCAACAATCTCAAAGCAGGGCTGAACATATTCAGTAGCAGCCAAAACATCTTCCCCAGTAATACCTGGACCTTTTAAATCTGCATTTAACTTAAAAGCGATCTCAGCTTCAGCCCTCGGGGAAATAAGTCTATTAACATTAACTCGTCCATCGCGCACAGCCATCGCATCAGTTAAAAATCCAAAATCAGGCTGAAACACACCTAACATATCCTGAACTGCTTTTGAAGTTACACCTATTTTTTTACCAATTACCTTCTCATTATTTTTTGAAATCCTTAGGTTTAAGAAAGCTAAAGATATTTTATATGCATCATCTATACTTATATCAGGATAAATTTCAGAGATTGAGGGTAAGGCTTCAACGCTCCTTAAAGCACTAAATAGAGATTTAGCAATACTCATATGTTGGACAGAGGATAACATCATCCAAACTTCAAAAAGTCAATTGAAGCCGAATTAAACATTCGTGAATGCTCAATCATAACCCAATGACCACAAGCATTTATTTCTATAAATCTCGATTTTTGGTTTGCCTTTAGACACTTTTCTTTTCCTTGTGATGGCATAAATTCATCATTTGCCCCCCAAAAAGTAAGTATTGGGCAATTCAATTCATTCATCCGCGGGCCAAGTTCAGGTGTACGCATTGTACTCAGTACTTCTTTAGGCTGGTCTTTAGCTATTACCCAGCGCATATCTATCAATTCCTGGGTAACATGCTTAGCGTCATAAGTGAAAAGCCTCATGACATCACCTTGAGTTTTTTTACTTATCCCAGCATTGTTTACTTCCATCATTTTCTTAATCCCAGGCATGGACCAATATGCTGATTGTTCCTCCAAGCAACCTGGGCCCATTAATATCAATTTAGACACAAACTCAGGGTTATCCAATGAAATTTGGATGGCCACACCACCGCCTAGTGAATTTCCTATAAAACTGCAGCTTTCAACTTTGAGCTCTTTGAGGGCTTGCATCAAGGTACTACAAAAAAAATCGAGAGTATAATCCCCCATATCCGTTGGTTTATCAGAGTAACCAAAGCCAACTAAATCAGGCATTATTACTCTATAGCCAGCCTCTACAAATGCATCTTTATTTAAGTAAAAATTTGCCCAGGCACTATTCCCTGGCCCTGAGCCATGTAAGAATACTACTGGGTGCCCATTTTTATCTCCAAACTCCAGATAATGCATGCGAATTTGTCCAGCATCAACATACTGACCTTCAGGGGGTCCATTTTCACTTATACTCATTAAACAAAAACATCAGTACTATTTGCACCAAGGTGAACAGCCCCTAAGTTTCTTGCATAGCTAATAGGGTTATTAGCCACATGAGCTCGAGCAATGTGAATATCATGCCATATATCTTGAATTGGGGAATTCTTGTACACACTCCTACCACCTGCAACATCAAATAGCATATCCACTGCTTTCATCATTCGCTCTATAACAAGACTAGCTTGGTAGCGATATTTTACTCTATCTTTCATAGGTATCTCTTTACCAGATTTAACTAAATTCATCATTTCATCAAAATTTCTATACAAAATAGCTTCAGTTTCATCTATAAGATTTGAAGCCTCTGCTACCCTTCTGGTAACATCGGGGTCGCTAGCTAAACGAGTAACATCGGTGGAACTATCTTGGGCATTATCGATAAATAGTTGCAATGCATTCTTTGCTGCCCCTATTGCGGGGGTGCAAACTACTCTCACGAACATTTGAGCCCACGGAATCGCATACATTTGATTGTCCTGATAATGCTTGCAATTAAATCCGTCCATTTGATGGTGAGTTCTGTACTCTGGAATAAAAACTGGCTTATCGATGATAATATCATTGGAACCGGTTGCCTGCAATCCCATAGCAAACCATGTATCTTTAATTTCATAATCAGGCTTTTTCACAAGAAATGTTCTGTAATGGATGTTTTCTTGGCCTTGATCAAAAATCAGGCCTCCTAACAAAACCCAATCGCAATGACCAGAACCAGAACTCCAGCCCCACTGACCCGACAACAGAAAACCACCATCAGTAGTTTCAACTTTAGCGCCTGCTGGATTGTAGGAAGAACTTATAAGAGTATCTGGACCTGTTGAATAAACATCTTCAGCTGCTTTTGGGTCCATTAATGATAATTGATATGCATGAACTGCTATAATGCCGCAAGCCCAAGCAGTTCCCATATCTCTTTCAGCTATATCAACTGAAGCCTTAAAAAACTCCTGCGGAGGGCGCTCTAATCCGCCATATTGCTTCGGTAGAAACGAACGGAAATAACCCGTTTTAGCTAAAGCACTAATTACTTTAGTCGGTATTTCTCTTTTATCCCTACCTTCAGCCGCGCAATCGGTAATAATGTCTAATGCATCGCTCACATCTAGATACTGATCAACTTCAACTGACTTCAAAGCTGCTTGTCCCATAATATACTCCTGATAGCTTAGTCGTTAGCTTATCACAGAATGCGCATTTTTCAATGATAATAAATACGCAAAATGGAGTTTTTATACAATATTTATCCTACTTTGCGTAACAAAGTGTCACATAATTACGTTTTTAGTAAATACTTCATTACTTTGCCCGATGCATTTCTTGGTAAATCTTCATGAAAGCTTATACTTCTAGGTACTTTATAGTTAGCCATGTTTTCACGGCACCATAAAATTAATTCAGCCTCACTAATTGGCTTTCTTGTAACTACGTGCGCATGAGTAACTTCTCCAAGCCTATCATTGCGCACACCAACAATAGCTACTTCAGCAATATCTTTGTGTTTTTGAAGAGCTTTTTCAACCTCAGCCGGATAAACATTGAAACCCCCAACTATAACCATATCTTTTTTTCGATCCGTAATCCGTAAATACCCATTCTTATCTAAAGTTCCAATATCACCCGTTTTCAACCAGCCATCTTCATCTATAACCTCAGCAGTGGCCTTTGGCATATCAAAGTAACCCTTCATGACATTAAAGCCCCTCACCAAGATTTCACCAGAATTTTCACACTCCACCATACCGCCTTCATTATTAACTAATTTAACTTCAGTTCCCGGTAATGGTCGACCACATGTTGTTGCTATAGTTTCAAAATCATCACCTTTTCTGCATAAAGATACCACTCCCGTGGACTCTGTTAAGCCATAAGCAGAGAAAACATCATTAATGCCTAATTTATGATGCATATTTCCAATGAGGTCTACTGGTATAGTCGTTGCCCCTGTTGTAGCAACTCTCAGACTAGAAATATCATATTTTGATAAATCTGTGTAATCCAGAAGGCTCTGAAATATTGTAGGCGCCCCCGGCATTACAGTAATCTTTGATTTTTGAATAATTCTAAGGACCTCTTCAACCTTGAATATAGCTAAAGGAAAAATCGCAGCACCCTTAATTAAGCAAGATAACCACCCAGCTTTATAACCAAAACTATGAAAAAAAGGATTTATGATTAAATATTTATCACTATTATTAAGACCAATAGCATCAGTAAAACTTTCAAACACTTTTATGTTTTGTGCGTGAGTTGTCATCGCTCCCTTAGGCGATCCCGTAGTTCCAGACGTGAAAATAATATCAGATATATCGTTTTCCGTAACATCTACATTTTCCAGAGGCTTTATGTTACTTTTTAAAAAAGCATTAAACTTTTCGTGTCCTCTTCTATCGCGAATTATTACTACATGCTCTAAAAAAGGTAAATTATCTTTATTAATTAGATTAGGGTAATTATGACCCAAAAAATCCTCAACAGTTAATAAAATTTTACACTTTGATCGTTTCAATATTTCCTCAGCTTCAGCACCTTTATACCGAGTATTAAGAGTTACTAGTACTGCGCCCAAAGCTTGGCCAGCAAGAGCGCTAATAATCCATTCTGCACAATTTGGAGCCCATATAGCAAAGTTATCTCCTCGAGAAAGTCCCATTTCACGCAAAACAGCTGCAGCCTTTTTAACTTTTTCTGCAAGCTCACCATAAGAAAGTTTCCAGCCCAAATCTTCTATTGCTAATGCATTTGGTTGTTTGATAGCTTGTGTAAATAAAACACCAGGTATAGTACTCATATAATACTCTTTCTACGCAATTACAGAGTTTTACTATACAAACCGATGATTTTGCGCAACATAAGACACAAAATATTACGCAGGTATAAGATGAACTTCAAAAATAAAACTATAATTATTACAGGTGGCTCTAGAGGTATAGGTAGAGGAATTTCCCAAAATTTCCACGACCTAGGGGCAAATGTTATAATTTGCGGAAGAAAGGCTCCGGAACAAATAGCTAAAAATATTTATTTTATAGAACTTGATATAAGGAATATTGATGCCGCAAAGAAACTGATAGATTTCGCCATTGAAAAAACTGGTCGAATAGATTGTCTTATTAATAACGCTGGAGGGGGGCCTCCAGTTGAAAGTAGCAAAGCAAGCCCCAAATTAACAGAAAAAGTAGTTTCATTAAACTTGCTTGCTCCAATAAATATCTCTCAAGCCGCATACGAGCAATTAAAAAAAAATAATGGTTCAATTGTTAATATCTCATCTGTTTCAGCAACAAGAAGCTCCCCTGGCTCTGTTGCTTATGGTGCATCCAAAGCAGGTCTCATAAATGTTACAACATCTTTAGCAATGGAATGGGCTCCCTTTATTCGAGTAAATGCAATAATAGCTGGGTTAATAAAAACAAAGGCTAGTTCCGGTCATTATGGAGGTAAGATAGGAATGAAATATCTTGCAGACAATCTTCCAATGAAAAGGATGGGCACTCCAGATGATATTGCAAAAGCTTGTGTTTTTCTTGCTGACCCTGATAATAGCTATATTTCAGGTGCATGCCTCGAAGTTTTTGGTGGAGGTGAACCGCCTAGTTTTTTAAAAATAGCCGAAGAAGCTAATAATTTAGTATGAAGCTAACTGATCGAATTTCACACATCGAAGCAGAACTTTCCATTCGGAACCTGATTGCGAAATACGGTCTAGCTGTTGATTGCGGTGATATAGAAACAGCAATAAATTGTCATACAAAAAATGCTACTTACAGAATAGCAAACCCGAATGCTGGTCGGGGAGTAAAAACTCAAGACTTAGAGCTTCGTGGCCANTCAGAAATTGCTGAAATGTTAAACTCAGAAACACATCAGTCCTTGCTACCAAGCTGTGCCCATACTGTTGGNCCACTANTTGTAAAAATAAAAGGTAGTGCAGCTGTTACACTTGGTTACTCNCGCGTCTATCATGATAATGAATTAATGAGACTTGCCGTTAACAAATGGATTGTAAAAATAGTTGACGNTCAATGGAAAATTGACAGTAGAGAAAGTCGCGTTGTTGGCGATGAAAAAGCTCAGTTACTATTAAAAAAGGGTTTGTATGATTCAAAACTTTAAAGGCTGGCACGTACTAGGAGCAAGCTTCACTACTGCAATGTTGATGGCTGGAGCAACCTTTTATTCTTTCCAACACTTTGTTACTCCAATCGAGTTAGAATTCGACCTATCTAGAGATCAAGTTAATCTTGGAATGATAGCATTTTTATTAAGTTCAGCCTTGTGGGCAGCAATTGTTGGGAAGTCAATAACAAGGATAAACCCTAAATTATTAGCATTGCTTGGAATAGCATCATTTGCAATCGGCTTCTTGAGTTTATCAATTTCACAAAGTCCAAAACAAATGATATTGATTATATTATTTCCAATAGGATTTGGGTTTACGGCCTGCGGCCCATTTATTTCTAATACATTGACTACAAATTGGTTTTATGAGAAACGTGGACGCGCACTAGGTATAGCAGCTGTTGCAACTTCGGCCGGTGGGTTTCTTATACAGCCTATATTTAGCTATTTAATCTATAGTTTCGGCTGGAGATTAGCTTTGATCTATATGGGTCTAAGCATAACATTAATTTCAACTATTTTGATTATACGTTATTTTATATCTACCCCTGAGATAATTGGACAATTTCCTGACGGCGTAAATCAAGTGATTGAGCAAAAAGTTGTGGCAAAAGAGCCATCAATGATACTCAAAAATAGAGATTTTTGGATAATTTCACTTGCTTGCGGCTTACTTTTAGCTAGTGATCAAGCATTACTTGTCTCTCTCAAACCATTTGGTGAAAGCTTAGGTTTTAATAACACTCAAGCCACTCTGATACCGACTGTGGTTGCAGGTTCTGCAATAGCAGGAAAGCTTTTGATAGGATGGTTAATTGAGCGCTTTGATAAACGTTTAATTTTTGCTCTAGTTTGCCTTTCAAATATTTCTTTTCTAATTGCAGCAATATTTGTTACAAATTTTTCTACTCTTATTACAGTTTCGGCAATCGTGGGCATGGCTATAGGTGGCATATATCCAGTTTGGACTGGCATTACTGCTGATACTTTTGGAAGAGTTTATTTCGCGCCTGCTATAGGTATGATGAATATTTTTACTGTTTTGCTTGCAGTGATAGCTGTTGGTTTTGTTGGAAATTCTTTTTCTAAAAATCAAAACTATGATGAAGCTTTTACAATATTAATCCCTATAGCTATTCTTGCAGCAGTAGTTATGTCTTTCGTAAGAATTAATAAAGGAAAATAATGCAAAATAATATACTCACGGAATATTCAGATAAAATTCTCACAATAACACTTAACCGTCCCCAAAAGTTAAATGCATTATCGCCCAATTTGCTTGCTGAACTAAAAGCTGAATTAGACAACGCTTCTTTAAATGATGAAGTCTCAGTTGTCATAATAAAATCCTCTGGAAGAGCTTTTTGTGTCGGCTATGACCTCAATGAAGAAAACTGGGTTACTTCACAATATCCAGCAAATTATCCTGATGGAATAGATCTTGAACTTGATAAAAAAGATATAATGGCACTGCTTGATTATTGGATAGAAATTTGGAAATTTCCAAAGCCAATAATTTGTCAAGTTCAAGGTGCATGTCTGTCAGGAGCTGGAGAATTGTTGGCAGTGTCTGATATTGTAATAGCCAGTAAAACAGCGACTTTTGGACATCCAGCAGGTCGTGACCTTGGAATTCCTCCGACTGTTTTCTTATGGCCGTTAACAATAGGTATGCGGAAGACCAAAGAAATGTTATATACCGCAAAAAGTATTGATGCGAATGAAGCTAAAAATCTTGGCCTCATAAATCAAGCCGTTAGCCCAGAAAATTTGGAAAGCACAACTAGAAATCTTGCTCTAGATATTGCAAAAACACCTGTTAATCATTTGGTAATTCTAAAAAAAGCAACTAATAATTTTTATGATAATATGAATTTAGAAAAGTCAGTGCGTCAGGCATCAGACCTAGATGCAGAATTTCACCAAAGCCCTACATTTTTATCATTTTTTAAACTAGTTAGAAATAAAGGGATGAAAGCTGCCCTAAAAGAAAGAGCTAGGCTTTTTAGTTAAATTTTTGCCGATAAAATGGAAGTTGCATTGTCCGGCATATCAAAAATAGCTTTATTTCCATCTAAGTAATTATCTACAAGCCATTTTGCAGATAGGAACTTTACACTTGAAAAGCCTGATTCCTGTAAAATAGCTTCAAGTTCATGTTCATAGTATTTACTTTTTACTGGCTCACCCATATCAGTCACAACCTTCTGAAGATAATCAACAGATTTTTCTGCTATACCTCCTTCAAGTACATAGCTTGGGCTTATAAAATCCATTATTAGCTCACTACCTGATGGATGTCGGCCTAATACTTTTAATGTAGCCCTGACAGCCTGGTCAGTTAAATACATTTGCACCCCGAGCCATGTAAAAAGAGTAACTTGGTCAGTTCTTATATCACCAACATTAAAAGCCTGTGATAAAGTTTGTTTCTCGAAATCAAATGCTACAAATTTTAAATTCTCTGGAATTTCAATGTTAGCTGCCTTGAGCTTTTGACGCTTCCAAATTTGCGTTGAAGGATGATCAACTTCGAAAACCTGGAGACCCTTAGTCAAGTCAAATCTTCTATAAGCTGTGGTATCCAATCCTGCACCCAAAATAACTAATTGCTTTATATTTTTTTGTTGCGCTAGGAGTAGTTTTTCTTCCACCACTCTACTTCTCATGCAAACAGCACAGTCAATTCTGTGCATAAAAGTATTAGCGGTTTCTAAATCACTTAAACCTTCAAAAGTCTTTATTAAATTATCAATAAAAAACTTTGCTTCAACAAAAGAGACTCCAGCTAAATCAAGTGCTAAACTATCATTAAGAATTTTAGGTTCGGACGCGTTAGCGTTATGATAACCTCTCTGCAAAGCAGTCATAAATGCAGTTCTACTTGGTTTGCCGTCAATCATTTGTAATCAGTGTATCCTTTCGGCCCAGGGGTATAAAGTGTTTTGAAGTCAGGTAAGGATAACTCAATATTATTTTTAAACTTCTCAACAAGGGTGGGGTTAGCAATGTATGCCCTGCCAAAAGATATAGCATCTGCCTCCTTATTATTTAAAGCACGGTTTCCGCGTTCCAAATTATAACTATCATTAAGAATAACATCACCATGAAATTTAGAAGCCAATTTAACATTATCAACTCCAGCTTTCATGCGAATAACATGCAAATAGCCAACTTTTAATTTATTCGCATATACAATAAGCTCTCTAAAAGTCTCTTCGGGGTTGCAATCTGAAAGATCATTAAAAGGGTTACCAGGACAAATACGCAGCCCAACACGACCTGCACCAATTGTTTTAATTAGGCCCTCTAAAACTTCAGTAGTAAAACGTAATCTATTTAAAAGACTACCCCCATAAATATCTTGACGCAGATTAGTTCCTGTAGAAAGAAACTGTGCAGGTAGATAACCACTTGTACAATGCAACTCCACACCATCAAAACCAGCAATGACAGCATTTTCTGCAGATTTAATATAATCTTTTATAGTTCTCTTGATCTCTACTATTGTCATTTTTTCAGGCATATCTATGGGCACCATACCCGCTACATCAGAATATATTTCACCATTTGCACGTATTGCTGAAGGTGCTAAAGTACGGGCGTTCTTTGCCTTATTATGGTAACTAGCAACACGTCCACAATGCATAATTTGCATCACAATTTTACCCCCTTTTGAATGCACAGCATCAACAACCGCCTTCCAGCCTAATATTTGTTTATCTGTTACAATACCTGGAGTTCTGACATACCCCTTGCCATCAATATTCGGGTAAACACCCTCTGTTATGATTAACCCAGCCCCTGCTCGTTGACCATAATATAGCGCAGTAATGTCTGAGGGGGAGTCATCTTTATCCGCACGCGAGCGAGTCATAGGTGCCATTACAATTCGATTCTTGCAGAATATATCGCCAATTGTGACCTGATCGAATAATGTTGGCATCATCTTACTCTTATTTTAGGGTCAGGGGAATTTCTACGCATCGCTTTTAAAAACTCTCCGCGTGGAGCTGGTATCGCAACTTCAGGTAAGTCATTACCACTGGGTGGATTTTTCCAAAATAAATTCCAGGAAGGAAAGAGCTCATGATAAGCTCCTTCATATTCTTCACGATCTGGCCATCGCATTTTATTTTCACCTACTGGCGGAGCATTCAAATCAGTGGCGTACCAATAACAAGGCAATCTTCGCCTAAAATACCAGGTATCATCTATTCTTTGGTAATTATCCCAGTACATCATTTGCATTATAATCCAGTCTGTTCCGCCGTCATCTCTGGGAGTTTCATGCTCATTTTTGGAATAAACAATACCATGGGCTGTATCCGGATCATCAAATTCTATAATGTGATTACCTATATGATGAGATGTTCCGATAAACTGAAATCGCAAAGTATCATCAAGCCAGCTTTTTAATGCTTCCCTTCCGGAAGTATTTTTACTTACCCTTATATCTTCAGCAAACAAATTCACATGTGCATCTAAATCCCGCATATCTAGAGATAAGGAATACTTAGAAACTAGTTGTCGTATAGCCTCAAGAGACTCTAATCTGTCTATTCTTGCTTCAAACTTGTTCATTCTTACTCCCATGCTATATATTAACATAATGAACTACGCAATTTACTCTATTCTTTTGACTTATAACTTATTTTGCGTATTTTATTAGCATGTTTACTACGCAAATTTACAATGTCCAAGATTAATCCAAATAATTTTCGCAATGCACTCGGTCAGTTTGCAACTGGTGTTACTATAGTTACAACAGTCGACGATACAAACCTTCCTGTTGGTGTCACTGCTAGCAGCTTCAATTCTGTTTCTTTAGACCCTCCTTTAGTTTTATGGTCTTTATCAAAGAATGCAAAGTCTATGCCAGCATATCAAAATTCTGGTGGATTTAATGTCCATGTACTTGCAAGTCATCAAATGGATTTATCCAATAAATTTGCCCGTAGCGAAGAGGACAAATTTGAAAATGTAGAATGGAGTCGTTGTAAAGAGGGAATGCCAGTTTTAGCTGAATACGCCGCTCTATTTAAATGTAAAACTAATTTTCAATACGAAGGGGGAGATCATATTATCTTTGTTGGTGAAGTAATTAGTTATGAAACCAATGATTTACCTGTATTAGTTTTTCATGCTGGAAAATACGCATATGCTAAACAAAAGCCTATTAAACATGAGCCACAGCCTGCAGGAATTGATCTGGGGTTAGGACAATTTTCAAATGATTTTCTTTTATATTTATTATCAAGAGCGCATTTTCAAACAAGTTTCCCTGTTAGAAAAGAGTGCCTAAAAATGGGTGTAAGTGAACCGGAATATTTTTGTTTATCATTACTTTCTATGAGCGGACCAATTCCAAAAAAAGAAATTATCGGCCGTTTAGAGCACACAGGTCATCACCCTGACTCTGAGATATTCGCACGTCTAGCACGTAAAAAATATATTGATACAAACAACAATAATATATGTATTTCAAAAAAAGGGCGTCAAATTTTTATTAAAATTCTAGCTCAATCTAAAGCTCTGGAAGAGCAACTTCTTAAGCATTTTTCAAATGATGAGCTGTTAGAGGCTAATAACTTTCTAAAAAAAATAATTAAAATTACTGGATCAGATATTCCAGAGCTATGGTAGGTTTAAATATGCTCAAAAATAAAGTTGCGTTAATTACGGGTGGAGGCCAAGGTATTGGCCAAGGAATAGCCAAATCATTAGCTAAACAAGGTGCAAACATAGTTGTAACTGGAAGAACATTAGAAAAATGTGAAAATACTGTTGATCTTCTCAAGCCTTTAAATGTTGATACATTACCAATCCGGTGCGATGTAAAGTCTACCAGAGATTTAGAAAATTGTATTGACCTTACAATTAAAAAATTTGGTCGCTTAGATATTCTAGTGAATAATGCCCAAGAAGTAGCACGCGGGCCTCTACTAAATATTTCAGATACACAGATAAATGATAATTGGAATTCCGGTCCATTAGCAACTTTTCGCCTGATGAAAATGGCATATCCACATCTAGTTCAAAGCAAAGGAAATATAATTAATTTGTGCAGCTCCGTAATGAAAAGGTGGGATGTTAGCACTTACGGTGTATATGCTGCCGTGAAAGCTGCAACCCAGCAACTTACTCGGGCTGCCGCAAATGAATGGGGTAAAGATGGCATTAGAGTCAATGCAATAATGCCTCATGCAAAATCACCAGCACTTGCAGGATGGATGGATGCAAACCCAGTTGAAGCAAAACACTTTCAAGCTAGCATACCACTTGGTTATGTTGGTGATTGCGAACAAGATATAGGTGAATTTGTTGCAATGATGTGTAGTGATGGAGCACGCTACTTATCAGGTCAAACTATAGCACTTGATGGCGGACAGGTTTTTATAGGTTAGTTATGTTTGATTTAAATGGACGAAAAGCTTTAATAACTGGGGCTGGACAAGGAATGGGGTTTGGAATTGCAAAAGCCTTAAAAGATGCTGGAGCAGATGTTTACATTAATGATTTGTATAAAGGTCGTGCTGAAAAAGCCGCTAAAGATATTGATGCCATGGCAGTTCCAGGCGATATAACTAATGCAGAGGTTCGTAATGATTTTTTAAAAATTACAGGAAATATAGATATTTTAATTAATAATGCTGGTGTTCCTGTTAAGATGCCAACCAGTTTAAATCATGCACATAAACTTAAAGAAACTGACTATCAAAGACAACTTGACCTAAATTTTAATTCAATACGTGGACTATGTATGATGTATCTACCAGAGATGAAAAAGCGTAAACATGGTCGTATATTAATAATAACATCAGAATCGCACAGATTAGGATTTTCTATGGGCTTATCCCATTATGCATCAGCAAAATCAGCAGCTCTTGGATATATGCGCCAATTAGCTTCTGAGGTTGGGAGCTTTGGAATAACCATTAATGCCCTATCTCTTGGTTCAATGAACAATTTTGATGGCCATGAACGAGCAGCTTATAGTACAATGGTAGGTAGAGCTGGCACACCACAAGATGTAGGAGCAGCATCCTTATATCTCTGCTCTAATGAAGCAAGCTGGATGACAGGGCAAACTATACCTCTTAATGGTGGAGCCTGCACCGCCTAATGAATTTCTTCAAACCTCTACCTCAACAGGAAAAGCTTTATAGTAAAAATCAAAACGCTCCCTAATTTCCTCAGGTTGGACACCAAAGTGTTTCTTTAAATTATAACTGACACGGCCATTCTTTCCNCGGGGGTGAGCTTTAATAAAAGCATTCATCTCATTCTTTGCTTTCCTAGTTAATTCAAGGCCATGTAAATCATATATCTTCTCGATAGTATTCATATCGCCCGCCATAAATTCATGAAAAAGTACATCCAAGCTTTGCTCAGGTCTCCAAAGATGTCTATCACGCACGCACGCCCGTAACAGAGATTCAATTCGGTTAGTCCAATACTCAATAACGTTTGATGTATCTACAGAGGTTCTTAGAATTCTATGGCCATAAGCAATCATTGTAGCTGTAGATTGAATAACAGCAACTGGGTCTCGATGGGTTATAATTGCAGTGGCATCAGGCATCACAGACTTAAGAATTGGTAACTGTTCAGGGTTCTGAACGCATTTTAGTACCCAACATTTATCAGCGTCAGAATCGATTTGTAAAAGCTTTAAAATTTTGATCATGTAAGCATAGTGAGGGGTCTGATCTTTAGAAAAATAATAATCGCGATAACTAGGCACCATAGATGTCCATTCAAATTGATTAGAGCCAAAATTAAAAGTCATAAGCTCTAATTCTTCATGTATGTGATCTGGGTTCATTGGATGCATTGCCGCCAAATCAGGACCCATTATTTGCATTCCTGACCATCTAGCACTACATCTTAAATAACGCGGGTCATCTTGCACCAAACTATCACCACTATTTAAAAGCCTCATTAAAAATCTAGATGATAACTTAAGTCCAATACTTGCTTTTTCTTTGCCTGGTGCATGGAAAGGTTCTTGAGCAAGCCATAGAGGAAGAGACATAAAACGAGAGTCTGATGCTAATAAATTTACTAAATGTGTAGTACCAGAGCGAGGTAGGCCAGAAACAGAAAGTGGTTTTTTAATTTTGATTTTTTCATAATCTGGATTTTCCTTGATTTTATTTTGAATAATCAAGTGATTACTTGCGCATCTTACCAAATCCTTAAAACATTGCTGCTCACCTATACCAGATAACTCTTTATCACTCTTATAAGCATCGAGTAATACTTGAAGGGCTTCCCTAAAACTTTCATCTCCAAAATCGGATAACCCTGTTTGTTTTTTAGCTGCATCCAGTACTGCAGCTTGCGTAAAATTGATTTTACCTTTTTTTGAATTACTCAACGCAATTTTTTGTAAAAATGTTAATTTAGGACTATCTAAATCATCAAAAATTATTTCTTTTTGCGTACGCTTACTTAACATTAATCAGAGTCCAAATATTTTCTTGATAAAGTTCATTTGTATCTCCTTACTTTTTTTATCGGCTTCAGGATTGTTTCCAACAATATAACCTTGACCAAGGCAAGACCCTGCTAATTCTCCTAATCCAGCTCTGATCTTTGCACGTTGACCTCTACTCATACCGGAAGCGGGGTTAAAACGACTAGACTTTCCATTAACCAAAAAAGTGCCATCTGAATCAAATGAAAATTTGCAATCTTTTACAAAGCTTCCAGAAAAATTACTTAAAGGTTCAGAATTTTCCCAGGCATGCCCAGCACCATGAATTACATGACTTTCAACGCTGCTACCGCCCATTATAATTTCTTTATAAACTTCTTGGCATAGCTCTGGGTCAACCGAATTGTCGCTATCTCCATGTATGGCTAAATAAGGTGCACCCGTAGTAACTTTATGACCTAATGTTTGGTGACATGGGCCATAAATATCCATGTGCAAAGCAAAAGGTGGAGTATTTGGAGCCATTATTTTTTTTAAACGATCATCCAAAACATACCTAGCTCCCATTCCTCCATAACTATAACCAGTGATTCCAATACGGGAAGGATCTATTGCTGGGTGGGTAGAGAGAATTTTTAAAGCTGAATATGCATCAGACATTATGTCAACTTCAGTAGCAATCATTGTTTTCATAACATAAGGCGTATCCTTAGTAACACCCCGTGGTTCATAATAATCAATGATTAATGCCGCTATACCATTCTCGGAAAAAAGTTTGGCATAACCGTTTTCTCTACCATTTTTTATTCCTCCAGAACCATGCATTATAATAACTGCAGGAACAGGATTCTTTTTACTAGCACCATCGGGCATAACTAGCTTTGCTTTACCTGTATGCACTTGTAATTCGTCGTAACCATTTAATACTCTGGAAAAATCATAAGGGCTCTTTATGGAGTAATAGATATAGCCGGAAACGCCCTCATCAAGTTTTGTCTTGGGTGTGGGGTAATCAGGAAATTTTGGTAATTGTAGTTCATCAAAAGATGAAGAAACGCTAGAAATTTTCACCTTTGGTTTTTGGGGTTCCGTATCTTGGAAGCTGCAAGAAGCAATTATAAGCGATAATCCAATTAAATAATACTTATACAAAATCACCCTCCAAGAAATTCATTGTTATCAACTGGATTAGGTTTAGTTAGAAAGATCAAAATTGAAGGTAGTAATGAACAAATAAAAACCAACATATAAAGACTGCTGGTGCTACCCCCTTCTAGGAGGCGTCCCGCTATCTTACCACCAAAAATCATAGAAATACCAAAAGACATTGGAACCAATACAACAAGTTTATTTGATACATCAAATCTAACAATAGCCGCTGTTTGATAAAGACAACCTAGTGTAAAACCAAACTCCCATATCCAACTAGAGATCATAAAAATTGTAAAGTTTTTAGCTGTAAATAATCCTATAACACCTACAATTAGAATTAGGAAAGCATATAAATGAGGCATACGTAAACCCGCTTTAGCACCTATGATGGCACCCAAAACACCTGCTCCACCGCCAAGCCATTTTAAGACGCCAAACATCATACCATTTTGAGCATCTGTAGGTGAAAATTTTTGTGCAATAATATAAAGAAAGAAGAACAATCCTACATTTGCAAGAAGGTATATCGTAAATATCAAAAGAACAGACCAGCTAGATCCTGATTTTCGCCAACTTGGAAAACCTTTAAGTTTTTCAACTGTCTTAGATGTACTATGTTTAGGAAAGGCACATACACCTATTCCCAAAAAAATAGTAAATACAGCCATGCCAAACATAGCACCTGTAAAGCCTGCATTAGAAACAAAAAATGAAGGAAGAAAAACTAAAAATAACCCAATTGAAAGTAACTCCACAGACAACCGAGTACCATAAGCACGCTCTGGATCAGGCATATCAGCTAAGACTCTCATTGCCAGGGCAATAGCTAGAGCACAGAAAAAACCAAAAACTAAAAATCCAAAATAAATGTAATCACGAGGCAATCCCATTGATACTAAAAAAGAAAAAGCAACTGCTAAAATTATAAAAAAAGCTGTTTTCTGCCATTGAAAACTATCAACCCAAAGTGGACCTGTTAAAGTTCCGGCAAGATAACCCACACCTGCCATAAGTGATAAATTACCTAATTCAGCATTATTAAAGCCAAAGGCTTCTCCTGCTGTTCCTAATAAAATAGGCATTGTATTAAACACTAATCCGCCGATAGCAGAGACCATAGATACTGCAATAATAATTGTTATATTAGCCTTCAATAATCTCACTCTAATATACTCTTGCCGGATTCGGTAAGTTTGGCGAACCTAACATCTCTCTATGGCTAGGCGGTTGCTTGCCGTTACGGTCTTTAATTCCGTAGCGATCTTTTGCAATTTCAGCGCCAACTAATGTGTAACCACTTATTTCTTGGGCTTTTGTGTCATTAGCAATCGCATATAGAATATGACCTGTGAACTGAGGAGTTTCAGCCATTGCTATAAAATCTTTATATTGCTCAGGGTGAACCTCTGCAGCGATAAGCGCACGCTCTGTCAAGAGAGGGCCCATCCATATCGATACAGCTTGAACATTAAATGGTTCTAAATCAACTGCCATATCATGAGCAAGTTTATCTAAGCCAGCTTTTTGAGCACCATAAGCAGGACCATGCATATAACAACTCGCACCAAAAGATGAGCCCATAGCGATCAATCCACTCTTTTGTTTAGTCATAATCTTTGCTGCGTGCCAGCTCGCTACATATGCCGATCGTAATCCAACGTTCAGTATATTCTGGGCATTTAATTCCTTATCCCAAAAAGGCTTTTGCTCAATAAGTTGGTGGTGAATATAGGCTGCATTATTCATCAAAATATCTAGACGCCCTTGTTCATCCATAACTTTTTCAAAAAGATTTTCGATCTGATTATCATCAGCGCTGTCACAAATAACAGCTATACCCTTACCTCCAACATTACTGCACTCTTCAGCAGTTTGCTCAACGGTACCTGGCAAAGCAGTTCCATCCCAGCCCTTTGCCTTTCCTACTATTTTTGTTCTTCCAGTAACATAAACAGTCATTCCCTTTTCTGCTAGACCCAGTGCTATACCTTTACCTGCCCCTCTACTAGCGCCTGTTACAATTGCAACTTTCGGATTTGGCATAATTACCCCCATAAATAACAAAATCTTTAGATAACCAATAACAGAGATGTTAGAATGCGCAATAATTTTGTCATAATTTTACGTATTCTAAGAAATAATAGGTCATTTATCTTGATTTTGCGTAGTTTTTAGACAAAAATAACATATAATTTGCGATAGGGGCCAAATATGACACCGGATAATAAAAACTGGCACTCGGATGTAGAATCAAAAATGGTGTTAGAAACAGAAAATGATATAACTTGGTCAGTAGTAGCAGATGTTGTTATTGTTGGCCTAGGCGGAGCTGGGGTGGCAGCAGCTTTAGAATCAATTGAATCTGGAAATAGTGTCTTAGCGATCGATAAATATGAGAGCGGTGGAGCCACCAAAGCAAGTGGTGGAGTAATATATGCAGGGGGTGGAACAAGTTTGCAAAAAGAGGCAGGAGTCAAAGATACTGCCAAAAATATGTTTAACTATTTAAAGTTAGAAACCCAGAATATAGTATCAGATCAAACTTTGAAAGATTTTTGCAAGAAAAGTGCCTCCACTGTTGATTGGCTTATCAATCATGGTGTCGAATTAAGAAGTACTCTTTGGCAGTATAAAACATCATATCCTTCACCAGAATATTTTTTGTATCACAGTGACAATAGTCTTGTTGAAAACTATAAAAAAAGTGCTTTTCCTGCTGCACGCGGTCACCGTGGCTATGTTCCTGAAAAACAAGGGGCAAAGGCAACTAATTTAGGCGGATCAATCTTTGACCCGCTAAAGGCCAGTGCAATAAAAAAAGGGTTAGTAATTCATAACTTTACAGAAGTCAGGCAACTCATAACTAATAAAAAAAATGAGGTAATAGGATTAAAAGCTTATCAATTTAATGATAAAAACGAACTTCAAGAGTATAAAAATCTTAGGAAAAAAGCATCAAAATTATTAGCTCTATTTCCACCCATAGTGCCAGGATCTAAATATTTCTTCAAAAAAGCTATGTCATTAATGGAAAAAGCAAATACTTTATTAATCAAAAGAAAAGAAATTTATATAAGATGCAACAAAGGAATTATATTATCTGCTGGAGGATTTGTTTTTAACAGAAGAATGGTAGAATATTATGCCCCTAAATACAAAGATGGATATCCCCTAGGTACTGAGGGTGATAATGGCTCGGGCATTAGACTTGGTCAATCAGTTGGAGGAATTGCTAAAAATATGGACCGCATGACAGCATGGCGGTTTATAAATCCACCAATTTCTTTTGCTAAAGGCATGATAATAAACACTGATGGCAAACGTTTCATAAATGAAATGGTCTACGGGGCAACTCTTGGTGTTGAAATGACAGAGCATCATAATGGTTCAGCATGGATGATTCTGGATAAAGTATTAGTCAAAAAATCTTTAGAAGATGTCAAAAAGAAAAAAGCATTAGCATTTCAACGAGCACTAGCAAAATTAAACATCTACTTTGGCTCTAAAAAAGCGAATTCTGTAACTAAGCTTGCCAGATTAATAGGTGTTAATGCGAAAAACCTTGAAAAGGAAATATTAAAATACAACAAAATAGCAAGAGGTGAAATTTTAGATCCATTTGGTAAAACCAAATATGAAACAAAAGAGTTAAATCTAAATAATATCGTTGCTATTGATATTAGTTTAAACGCTAAACTATTTCCATGCCCCACCCTTTCTTTGGGTGGACTCTCTGTAAATGAAAAAACTGGTTCAGTACTGAATAATCAAAATACATCTATTTCCGGACTATATGCTGCAGGAAGAAACGCTATAGGTGTTGCATCTTGGAGTTATGTCAGCGGCTTATCTATAGCAGATTGTATCTATTCTGGTCGCCGTGCAGCAACATCAATTAATAATAAAAAGAAAATTTAATAACTACGTACTATCCTAAAACCAGTATGGGAAGTACTAAGCATAAGATCTTGAGCTTGTCTTGCAGCTGGTCGGTATCGATAACAGTAAGATTTTGCACAAAGATATGAGCCTCCTTTGATAACTCCTACAGGAATATCATTTTGAGCTGGGTCATAGCCAGTAGGGTAAAATTCTTTAAGGTTCCCAGGCTTATGCCCTGGATAATAAACAGAAGATGTCCACTCCCAAACATTTCCAATCATATCATACAAACCAAAACCATTAGGCGGATAGCTACCAACAGGCGCAACTCCAACAAACCCATCGTCTTTTGTATTAATTACTGGAAAAATTCCATCCCAAGTATTAGCCTTGTTTTTTAAAGCACTCTGCTCTGCATCAGACCAGCTCATAAGAGTGCCATCTAAACCACCTCGGGCTGCATATTCCCATTCTTCTTCAGTCGGTATTCTGCCTCCTGCCCAAGAGGCATATGCTTTTGCATCATCAAGGGTAATATGTACAACAGGTTCTTGAGGTTTAAAACTAGCCTTATTTAAACCTTGAGGATTTCTCCAATTTGCACCAATTTTATAATTCCACCAACTATTGGATCTAGTATTTTCGGGTATGATAAATACAGCAGAGCCTGGATCTATATTAACATCCGTATCAATATCCCACCCAGACTCAGCTTTTGATACATAACCCGTCTCATTAACAAATATATTAAATTCATAATTTGATATTTCGTGCGACCAAATTTCAAATGGCTCCACACAAACCTCTACCACTGGCCCTTCCTCAATGTATATCGAAGCTTCTCCCATACTAAAGCATGCGCCCTCAAGTTTAACCCAAGAAGCTTTAGGCGCTATATGATTCTGAGAGGAATTATTAACTTCATTGCAACCAACAATATAAAAACAAATGATAGATAGAAAAAAAAATTTTATCACTTTCACCTCTATAAGTATGTTTTTATGTAATGTTTAAATTTGTTACTTATGGTTTCATCAGTCAAACCATAATCGCTTAGCTTATAGTTATGTTTTTGACGATTTTCACGCTTATTTGAATTTATCCAATTTTTCATCATTTCTTTCGTAAAATAATCATCTTTAATACCAATAGACTTCAATACCTCAGTTCCTATTTTCTGAGGTGTTTGAACTAAATCTAAATAATTGATATCAACAAACCTGTCCTCTGGGAAAGAATTTCGAATTTTAATAAAATTATCTAACCAATACGAAAGACGGTTAAGCCAATAATTACCAATGTCTAAATCAGAAATATTATTTGTATTTATTTTATAAAGAGCTGACTCCATGCTGCAATAAGATGGAACCGTTGAACAAGGATCACGATGGGTCATTATTAATTTAGCTTTAGGAAAATATTTAACCACAGTAGCTAAAGACATTAAATGGCCTGGAGTTTTAAGAATCCAGCTTTTATTTTTTCTACTTGGGTCTTGCCATTGTAAAGATTGCAATATTTCTATTAGATCAGAATAAGATTTATCTGGGTTTTGATTAGTTAACCAATTTGCATAATCAGGCACAAAGTAAGTACTCTCAAGCATTGAGCTAGAAAAAAGCTGGCCAAGAATAATTACCTCCTCATCTGCTTGCTCAATATCCATTGGATGAATTGACATTAGATGAGGAATTTTTTCCAACATGAAGCTTAACATAACTTTAGCTAGATCTTTTCTTTGAGAAGGATTGTTATACTCTTCTTTTTCAAGTGGCGTATAGTTTTGGGCCTCAAACCATTTTACAGCAGTTAGTTCAGGAGCCGACGCGAGCATACGATGCAACATAGTGCTACCTGTCCTAGGTAGACCAGTTAGAACCCCCTTAACATCCACTTTCTCATTAAGTATTTGCGGGTGCATTTTTATCAAATTCTTATGCCTCAACCTATTTATTAGTGCACCAATAATCATTTGCTCAGCACCAAAATAACCCTCACTTGAAAGTCTAGCTTGAGTATTAAGTGACTTAATAAATACATCAATATTTGGAAAAAACCATTCATCCCCAAAATCACTTAAACCTGTGGCTTGCATTGCTTTGTTAATTAAAATTTCCTTATTAGGAACCATAAATATAACCATTTCGTTTCATTTTTATCTTATTACTACGAAATCTAAACATATTTAAAAGATTTTATTTTATATTCGTAGATATTTAAGCTAAACAGCACTCATGTTACTTCAAGATAAAGTTATTATAATCAGTGGTGTTGGAGCTGGCATGGGAAGTAGAATGGCAAAGTTAGCTGCTCTAGAAGGGGCTAAGGTAGGTCTTGCTTCAAGAAATATAGATTACATAAATACAGTAGCAAATGAAATAATAAATCAAGGTGGAGAAGCATTAGCTTGCTCAACTGATGTTACATGTAAAGAAGATTGTCATAAATTGGTAAAAAAAGTTGGAAAAAAATATGGCCGCATAGATGGACTGATTAATAGTGCATATCAACATGGAGAGTGGGCAACAACTGATAGTACTAATGCAGATAGCTGGGCTGATATTTATAATGTTAACTGTGTAGGTGCACTTAGGATGGCCCAAGCTGTATTGCCATACATGAAATCTTGTGGCGGTGGAGCAATTGTTAATGTTTCCACCATGACTACTGTTAATCCATTTCCCGGTGAAGCGTCATATGCAGCTAGTAAAGGAGGGCTTAATGTATTAACCAAACACATGGCAAATGACTTTGGTCGCTTTGGTATACGAGTCAACGCATGCAGAATGGGCTGGATAGGTGGTGATCCGGTTTATGGGTACATCGATGCTCAAGTAAATAACGGACGAAAGCGTGAAGATGTCATAAACGAAATCACCGATAGAATTCCAATCGGAATTATACCACCGGAAGAGGATTGTGCTAAAGCTGTGCTGTATTTTGTATCTGATTATGCCAAGGTCATTACAGGAGCAACACTGGACGTTAATGGTGGCCAATACATGGCGCCATAATGAATGATTCAAAAAAAATATGGAGCGATTTTTGTGATCAACTCAAAATTTCTGGTGAAAATGTTCTAAAATCAAGCCTTGCACTAAGTGAGTTAGATAAAGCAGAAGGTATTAGATATCTCACTCGTCTCTTACGCATAGGTTTAGAGATGCATTTGGAAAATAATAACCCAAAATTTCCAAGTTTTTATCAAGCCTCACATTCAACTGCTAAAATAGGGGCAGACAATCCAGATAATTTTTACCAAAATGCAACCATTTCAAGTTCTTATAAATATAGAATATCAGGACATAGAGGGACGGTTCCCATATTAAGCTTTGGTACAAAAGCTAATAGGTACGCTGTAGATGGTACTATGGCATCAACAGGAGAACTCGACATAAGAGATATTTCCTGTGAAGATGATGGGTCTTTTGAAATTATTGTAAGTAAAGACAAAGTTGATGGAAATTGGCTACCTTTAGAGAATGACTCAAGCATACTCATTGTGAGGCAAACTTTTTTTGATCGCTCAAAAGAAGAAAAAGCTAGGGTAGAAATCAAAACAATTAACCAATTCGATAAACCTGAACCAATTAGGTTAAAAGAGTTATCAGTTTCACTTTCTAATATTCCACTCTTCATAAACGGCACATCAAAAGTATTTCTAAATTGGGCAACACTTTTTAAAGAGCAACACAGAAATAGGCTTAGCACAACTGAGCAATCTATGTTTTCAAAAGCTGGTGGAGATCCAATGATTTATTATCTTCACGGATGGTGGGAATTAAAAGATAATCAGGCATTAAAAATATCATGCTTTTTGCCCAGTTGTATCGGCTGGAATTTTCAAATAAATAATATATGGATGGAAAGTCTTGATTATAAAAATCATAATATTCATACAAATAATATTTTAGCAGAAAAAAACCCAGATGGCACTGTAACTATAATAATCTCAAAAAAACCCCAAAAGGGTAATTGGCTTGATACAGCCGAACACAAACGAGGCACGATGCTATGGAGATGGACAGGGGCAGAAAGTCATCCCTTACCAAAAGTGGAGGTTATAAATGTCTGAATTGGAAATACGTCTTCAAAAACTTGAGTCAGAAAGTGAAATAAGAAAGCTAAAAGCTCGCTACCTGAATGCTTGTGATACAAAAAATGTTGAGCTTATGAGAGATTGCTTCACTTCTGATGCCGAAATTCAATTTCCTCCACTTGGTAATTTTGATTTAGAGGGCCTAATTAAAATCTTCCAAGAAGTAGCGGCTACTACACCAATATCCGACATTCACCATGGACATAATGGCGAAATTGAGATTCAAGGTTCCACTGCAAATGGTAGATGGAATCTTGGCTTTGCCACCTATGACCCGCGAACTAAAAATTTTCGTATGATGAGTAGCATATATGAAGATCGTTACAGAAAAACTGATAATGGGTGGCGAATTTGCTTCACTAAATCAACACCAAGAACAATAATTGATGGCATTCTTAAAGATGAGGGCTTAACAATTAATTGGAATGAAAATATATAAGGAAGAGAAATGGATAAGAATTTAACCTACATAGACCCAGAAGCTGTAGTTGTTTCCAAAACTGTACAAATTAATGCCCCCTCTAGTTTAGTTTGGGAAATTTTACTTGATATGAAAAACTATAATAAATGGAATCCATTTTGCGTTGAGTGTGAATCAACATTAGAAATTGGTGCGGCTGTAAATATGAAGTTAAAGTCATACGTCAATTGCGAACCATCATATTTCAATAATACTGAATTTGTATGCGAACTAATTTCTGAAAAAAAAATATCATGGGAACTGCCACATTATGATGCATGGCCCTATCCAGCACGAAGAGATCAATTCATTAAAAAACTAAGCGAAAATAGTAGTGCTTACTATTCAACAGATCAATTTCTAGGCCCCAATGGAATACATGTGATGAGATTTGCAGGACCATGGGTTAAACAAGCATTCGATGATACAGCGGATGCATTAAAAATTTATGCTGAAGAAAAATTTATATCTAACTAGAAATAGGTACAAAGTCCTCAGGAACATTATGAAAATAACTTAGGGACTCATATCGTGCGGCAATTTTCCAACTACCAGAAATTTTAACTAATTTATCAAAATACCAAAGCCCCACAAAAAAAGTATGCGGAGACTTATTTCGTTCAATCACCATAGGGTTGAAAAGCATAGTTTTTGATTGTGCAGTTAATCCATCCACTTCAATCTTTGGCAATCCCATCATATGTTGCATTGACAAAAAGGGCTTGAGAGCTTTTTCGAGATACAGTTTAATCTCTTTTAAATTGCCTTTTATTCCTCCTGCCTCTGTAAAGTCAATAATAGCATTATCAGTGAAAATCTCATTTAACAACTTCCATTCACGAGTATCAATAGCTTCACAATAAGACATCAGTAAATCTTGAATCTCTAAACGATCAGAAATTTCTTGAAGCTTATACATAATTCATAAATCTAAAAGTTATCCAGAAGGGGTGTGACAATTTTTGCTACTCTGTTATCATATTTTACAACATCCACAACAACAGACGTCTCAACCAATCGAACTCCCTCAAGGTCTAATATTTTATTGCTTGCAACCTGATGGACTTCAGAAAGACCCTCAAACAAACCTATTGCCAATATATCAAAACGGCCTAAAAGAATTATAACACCATTGATTTCTGGCAAGTTAGCTATTCTTTTTGCTACTTCTTTTATTGAATTCTGCTCAGCATGAATTCCAATATATGCTAGCTGAGGGGTGTCAAGATTAGACATATTGGTAACTGCTGTAAAACGGATATAATTTTCGTCTTCCAACCTTTTTACCCGGGAGCGAATAGTACCTTCCGTAAAACCAAGTTGTGTCGCTATTTTGCGATTTGATAGACGTGCGTCTGTAGATAATAACTGTATTATTTTCTGGTCAAGGTCATCAATCTTATAACTAGTCACTTATAACTCCTAGATGGGTGCCACATCAAAATCATACTTAATTATATCAACAGCAAAGCTAGGGTCTAGACTTCTCACACCCTTTATTTGAGACAATTTATTTAGTAAAAAATCTGACATTTTATTCATACTTGATAGTGTAACTAAAATTTCAATGTCATGTTTTCCAGCTACTAATTGAACCGAAGCAACCTCTGATAATAATGCAATGTCTGCAGCCACATCATTTGCACGCCTTCCCTTAACATCAACACCAATTGGTAACAAAACATTATAATCAAAAGCTGAAAAATCCGAAACAGCAACAACCTTCATTGCTTTTGATTGCTCCATTCGTCGTATTCGTGTTGTAACCATTGAAGTTGTTACACCCAATTGATCAGCAATTTTTTGGTTACTGGTACGTCCATCTTTCTTCAAGATTTTTATAATAGCATTATCTAAGTCACTAAATTGAAAATTGTTATCCGACATTATAATCCTTATCTTATATGTTTAGACGTTTTAATAAATGATTGCTATAATTAGCTTATAGATAATAAGTTTCAAAATGCAATATTGCGTATATTTTACTATCTTTTCCTCTGCAAACGTATAAATTTAAGCTATGTTTTTCTTTAAATGCGTAATTTAATGACTAAAGAATTTGATTATATTATTATAGGTGCGGGTTCAGCTGGATGCGTTTTAGCTAATAGACTAAGTAAAAAACCTAATGTAAAAGTTGCTTTGATAGAAGCAGGCGGGAATGATACTGATCCAGCAATTCACATGCCCATTGGATATGGAAAAAGCCTTTATAACCCAAAAATATCATGGAGCCTTAGAACTCAACCTGAACCTTTAATGAATAAGCGAATTTTACCGTTACCCCGCGGGAAGGTATTAGGTGGCTCAAGTTCAATAAATGGAATGATATATATTCGTGGGCATAAGGAAGATTATAATACGTGGGCCAACCTTGGCTGCAAAGGCTGGGGGTTTCAAGATATTTTACCTTATTTTAAAAAATCAGAAAATTATAAATCGGGTAAAAATAGATTACATGGTGGAAACGGTCCCTTAACTGTTTCAGAAATTATTGATAAAAATCCGACTAACGACTCAATTATTAGAGCATTTACTGAATACGGTATTCCTAAGAATTATGACTTCAACGGTGATTACCAAGAAGGCGTAGGCTACTATGATGTAAATATAAAAGATGGTAAAAGATGCTCAACTTCCACTGCTTTTTTGGAACCGGTTAAAAAAAGAAAAAATCTTTTTATTCTTACGCATACGTATGTTAAAAAAATAAATTTCGAAAATAAATGTGCAAAAAGTGTAGTTGTTGATAATAGAAAAAAAACAGAAACACTCAGGGTGAACAAAGAAATTATTCTTTCTGCTGGTACTTATAAAAGCCCTCAACTTTTGCAGTTATCAGGTATCGGCTCAGCTCAATTTCTTAAGTCTATAGGCATTAAAGTTTTATTTAATAGCCCTGAAGTAGGAGAAAACCTTCAAGATCACTACATGGCGCCAATGGCCTGGTCACTTAAACCAAGAGCATTTAGTTATAACAATGAATTACGAAACTTAAATTTAATTAAAAATATAATAAAATATTATCTTTTTCGAAAAGGTCCAATGACCATCCCTGCAGCATCAGTTGGAGCCTTTATAAAAAGTAATGAAAGCTTAGACCGTCCTGATTTGCAGTTCCACTGCTTGGCGGTAACCGGTGATCTTTCAGCCGCAAGCAGGGGAGAAAATGCAAAATTAACTAAGTACCCAGGACTTACAATTGGGGGAGCCCAGTTGCGACCGCAATCGCGTGGATTTGTAAAATGTGCATCAAATGATCCATTTGATGATCCAGTAATATCTCATAATTATCTGTCGGCCGAAATGGATAGACATTTAATAATAAAAGCAATGGATATATCTAGAGAACTAGCAAAAATGCCATCATTATCAAATATCATTGATCAAGAAAAACTTCCTGGGCATAATATTATAACCAATGATGAAAAAATAGAATGGCAGCTAAAACTTGGCACTACAATGTACCACCCTGTTGGTACTTGTAGGATGGGAAATGAAAGACATTCAGTAGTAGACTCTAATTTACAAGTAAATGGTGTTCAAGGGTTGCGCGTTATTGATGCCTCAATAATGCCACGAATTGTTTCAGGTAATACAAATGCTGCTACTATAGCAATCGCAGAAAAAGGCGCAGAATTGATAATTAATAAAATGTAATTATTTTATCCAAATAGCTGAACTCCATGCACGATCCTGAATAGTAGCCTGCATATTTGGATTCGGAGGTGTTCCATTGCGAACCGCATCCCAAGTACTCCAACGACACTTTGGGTTTTCCAATACACGAATATAGTAAGCAGATTTTTGCCCAGGAATATAGTTAGGGTCAGACCAAAGCGCTTTGAGTTCGCTACTACCCGTCTCATCATTCGTTTGACAGTTAGATAAATCAACTGATGCGCCATTTTCAGGACATCTATTTGTGTCAGGGGATGGCTGAAGATCTCCTGCACAAGAAATATCATAAATCTGCTCAAGGTTATCAGTTTCATCCGACCAAACCTTTATAATTTGTATTCGCTGTAAAGGGTATCCATCAGGATCCTTTATGGCCCATGCAATAAAATCTGGTGAATTAGTTCCACTACTTTTAGTACCACCCATTGGTACTCCATTTTTATATGCCTCTTCTAGCATATTTGTTGATGATAAAATCGTATCATTGTAGTTTCCTGCAAAAAAACGTGTTTTGATACGTGGCCCCGATGTTGCAAAGGTTTCTTTACGTTTCATAGCATCAAATATATCTTCGCGTGTGTTGGACTCAGCCCAAACACCAGCTAAACCAGACGCTCCGTATGAGGCAGAAGATATAAAAGCTAACTCCGTCTCTTCACTTACAACATTTTCCCAAGACATTTTACCATCTGGGGGCACTGATCCTCGATTAGCAAGATCAGTATCATGCGGGAACTTACCAAAATGCTGCTCCTCAGATAACGATGGAGCACTAACATGAGTATCAGATGATCCAATAAATCCGAATTCATATGGATTTTTACCAATATTCTGCTCGATACCAATTCCTCTGGAAAGGGCCTGGCGAACAAAACTACCAGGGACTTTTTGACTCTCTGTCGCCATGCCAACCAAAATTTCATAAAGTTCATGATTTGCGAATTCATCTTCAGGGGATAGTAAAGGGTGTGTTTCAGAGGTGCCCTTAACTTGAGTCATTTCTACTATAGGTTCATTTTTAATCCGGTTTGCTGCATAGGTTTTAGTAATGGGGGAACCATCAGACATTGTCATAGAAAACATCTGGCCGTTAGATGCGTTAGAGTTGTGAGGTATTGATAATACATCAAAGCCTTCATCCCGTTTATCATTCATCCAGTTCCAAAGGTCTTCAGGGTTTGTTGAATCAAGTGTTGAAAACAAACGTTCAGGGGCTCTATCACGAAAAATCACATTACGGTGCAAGTTAATTGCTCCCAAATTATCTGCTATTTCACCAATAATATTCATATTAGTATATTCATAAGCAGCAAAAGTTGTAAATCTACCAGGATCATAATGCTTTTCTGCTGCAAGAACATTCTCTGCCCACGCACTATCTATGAAGTCCCTATCATAAATATCTTCTATTGGGTCTCCTGTTACTATTGTTGTTCCAACCTTTGTAAAGGCTTCAATTCGAGCCTCTCTTGACCCACCAAATATTCCAAATATTGATTTTGCTGTATCTGTTTTGGAAATAGGGTTATTTCTATCACGCATTGCAGCTAGAACACCCATATATTCGCCATGATCGGTTACTCCGTAAAAATCTAAAGGGGGACCAGAAATCGTAATATCCTTACCTGCCCCATTATCAATGGTATCACCCTTTGCAAAACGGTAAGCATCATCTGCGGTTGTTCTCGTTCCTGTTATAAAAGCATCAAAAGAGTTTTTTGTATGCACATGCAAGTCACCAAAATATGCATTTCTTGTATCAACTTTTTCAATTAAAATTGGAGTTGTTTTTGGTTCAACCACAGAAATTTCTTTTTCTGGTTTTTCCATGCAGCCTGTAGTTAACAATAGACAACATGCAGCGCTTCCTAGGTAAATATTTTTAAACATAATTTCTCTTAACTTCCTGTCCAGTTTGGCTTTCTTTTTTCTGAAAAAGCTTTAATGCCTTCAATGGCATCATTACTATTTCTCCAATTTATAAATTCATGATAACTTTTCTGTTTGGCAATTGCATTTTCTAAACTTTCCTCGGATAGCCCTTTACTAACAGTCATTTTGGAGGCTTGGATGGCCATGGGTGCTCCCTTGAGAATATCATAGCAATATTTTTTTACTACACCCGACAATTCATCATGAGGAACAACTTCATTCACAAACCCCATGCGCAAACCTTCTTCTGCTGAGTATTTTCTTGATGTAAGTATCATGGCCATGGCATTTTTTAAGCCTATTTGACGAGGCAGCCTATGCAAACCACCACCTAATGCTACAGCACCGACTAAAGGCTCTGGCAAGCCGAATGTACTTCTTTTACTGGCTACGATTAAATCACAAGCTAATGCAAGTTCAAATCCACCCCCTAAAGCATATCCATCAACTGCAGCAATGACCGGTTTTGCTAAGTCGAAACGATTTATTAATCCAGCATATCCGCCTCTTGGATATTCACCATCTATACCATCATTTAAGTCACTACCAGCGCAAAAAGCTTTATCACCCTCCCCAGAAATTACTGCAACTAATTGATTTTTATTTGATGAAAAATCATCAAAAGCGGCATTCAAATTATGATGCATTTCATCAGTAATTGAATTCATTGCCTCCGGGCGATTTAGTTTTATGAAAGTGACCGGACCATCATGGGATATGTTAACGTTCTGCAATTATTCTACCCTATTATCCATTTTGAGCTTAGTTACTTTTTTTTTATCATTACCCCACTCTGCATAAAATTGTGAAAAATATTTTCTAAATGGAAGTATTGGGCCATCGCCATCACATATACTGGGTTTCGGCATATATTTTTGACGATCCCACACTACCTTATCTTGATCCAATTGCTTACAAATTTCACGCCTCATAGCTTTTGCCAAGTTAGCCATGGGCCCTTCAGCTTCTTTTATTGGCTGAGTAAATGCAAACCTAATATGAGTTCTTTCTTGGTCTATAGGTGTTATTCCAGCTACCATCAAAGTTTCAGAAATTCCCGAAAATTTAGTCCAACTTTGTCCAGCTCCAATAGTTCCATAAGCTATAGTACCATCAACAACACCTTTTGGGGTTGGCATTTTAGCATCAACACTTGCCGTTCGTTTATGCCCATCAAATTCAAAATTGTAATTAGGAAAATCATTTGTACCATGAATATATTTAAAATGAGCAGCATCAACTCCATTTTCCGCCATATTTTGCACAGGCCCATGTACAATCCATTCATATTTTTTATAATCAGTCCAGTCCTTATCATGAACTTGTTCGAAAGTCTCTGGCTGCCACTTTGGGGGCTCATTAAATGGATGGTACCAAACTAATATTTGTTTGTTGCTCTCTTCAACAATCCACTCTTTTTCGCAAGGTCTGGCAGCGGAAGGTGGTATTTTTTTTGCATAAGGTACAGCTATAACACTTCCTTTGCTATTATATTCCCATGCATGAAATGGACACTCCAATGAGTTTCCTTTGACTCTACCGCCATAACCCATGTGTGCACCTAAGTGCTTACAGTATGCATCAATAATTCTAGCCCGTCCGTCTTCACCTCGCCAAAGAACTAAATCTTTACCAAAGTAAAAAAGAGGTTTGACTTCACCTACTAAGAGTTCATCCGAATATGCAACCATAAACCATCCAAATGGCAGAGGTAATGTATCAAGATTGCGGTCTTTAATTGAAGCTCTGTTATCAACTGAATTCATTCTCCAAGCAGTTAAGCCCTCCCCCTTCAGGCCTTCTAATTGAGCCCATACAGCGACGTGAGATGTAGTATTCGAACTCATTACTTATCCTCTAACTTAAAAACTTTTATTGCATTTTCTCGCAAAAATTTTGGCCATACATGTTTTTTCAAGGGTACATTTTCCATATCAGTAAAAATACGGTCTAAACTTAAACCCATTGGAAAATATCCTGCATAAATGATTTTATCTGCACCTCTAGTATTCGCATATTCAATTATTGCTTTTGGATAATGCTTGGGGGCAAAGGCTGAAGTGGAATAATATAAATTGGGGTACTTTATCATTAGTTTTACAGCCAAATCTTCCCAAGGCTGAGCTCCATGTCTCATCACAATTTTTAGTTCAGGAAAAAACCAGCAAACTTCGTCCAGATGTTCAACTTTTTGAGTGTGCATGGGTATTCTGGGGCCAGGCACGCCAACATTGAGCACCATAGGTATATCTAGCTCTACACAGGCAGCATAAAGCGGATACATCCGTGCATCATTTATAGCAACTTGTGGGCAAGTTCCTGCAGGAAAAACAGAGGCTGATTTTATACCATATTTTTGATAAAGAAATTTTAACCTTTTTACTTCTTTCATACCGCCATTCGGATTACACGGCACATCAAAAAAGAAACGTTTAGGGTAATTTTTTGCTGCTTGTTCGGAGGTTTTATCATTATTAAAACCAACCATGGCCATTTCAATGTTATAGGCATTCATTTGCGTAACTGTCCAACTTACGAAGTTAACCTCATCTGCAGATGGCTCTGGTATATCTTTAAACATATATTGCGCAGGCATTTTAAACATATCACGACTCTGTTGGTCATTTAGCAAAGGACGAAAGCTACTGTACCAATCGGATCTATCTGCATGCGTGGGTATGCCTAACATTGTATCAATTATTTTTATGTCTTTAGGATACGTCATTTTGCTTCTGCTTTTTTTTTAATTGCATTATATGAATTTCTCTTACTTTATTTTTTTCAATTTTACCCATAGCATTTAATTCAAAAGGTTTATTTTGTATAATGATTTGCTCTGGTATTTTATACTTAGCTAAATTTTTTTTTGCAAAATTTAAGATGTCTTTCTCTAACAAACCATTTTTAACATAAAGTCTTACAACTAGTGCCTCGCCCAATCTTTCATGAGGGATACCATATGCACAAATTGCGAGGACATTTTTTTGACGTCCCAATACTTGCTCAATCTCTGCACAATAAATATTTTCACCGCCTGATATGACCATATCAGTTCTCCTATCAACAATGTAGAGATATCCTTGATTATCTATTTTTCCTACATCTCCTGTCTTAAACCAATCACCTGACATACTGGCCAAAGTTTCTTTTGGTCTATTAAAGTAACCTTGCATAAGTGTGGCTCCTTTGACCCAAATTTCTCCAACTTCACCAATGGGTAGTTTATTGCCGTTCTCACTCGTGATTTGCACATCAAACATTGGAAGTATTTGACCAGCTGCAGAGGGATTAGCAAGGTAAACATCACCAACTGCTTGAGATATTGCTCCACATGTTTCAGTCATACCATAACCTGCACCTATGAAAGCTTTAGGAAAGGATTTATGTATTTCATTAAGCAAGTTAATCGGTAAAGCTTGCCCTCCACAAGAAACTGAAACTAATGAAGAAAGATCAAATTTTTTAAAAACAGGGGAACGTAGCAAGTCCCAATACATTGTTGGTACGCCTCCAAAATTTGATATTTTTTCCTTTTCTATCAATGACAGAGCTTTATCAGGATTCCACTTATCCATTATTACCAATTTACCACCATTGATTAAAGCAGTCATAAACACAGCACTACAACCACTTGTATGAAATAACGGAAATATTAAAAGTGATCCGCTTTGTGGCATCTGAGACTTTAAGCTTTCAACATCAATACCATAACTCAATGCCATTTTTTTAAGAACAACAGCCATAGCCATCTGGGTATTCATGACCCCTGATATAAATGCACCGTGAGTAATTACAGCAGCTTTAGCAACTCCAGTTGTACCTGAAGTAAAAAACATACATGCAATATCATCGCTTTCAGTCTGAGCTGCTTTGAATTGATTTGATTTCTCTGGGAAATTATCTGCAGACAAATATTTACCTTTATAACCCTCTTTAAAAAGAGCATCTAGTCGAGCTTTATCTCCAATTACATAAACACAATTAGTATCGTTAACAGCTCGAAGCATAGTTTCACCCTTTCCNCGACTATTTATCAAAACTGCAATTCCTCCAGCATTAATTATAGCGATAAAAGCAATCATCCACTCGGGTTGGTTCTTCATGCAAATAGCTATCGTTTTACCTTTAATGTTAGTAATCTCTTTTGTTAGCCATAAGCTGAGCCCGTCTGCATAGCCAAATATATCATCAAAGCTAAGACGAATATCACCCGAAACTAAAAATTCAGTTTCACCAAATTTTCTTGCTTGGTCAAATATTGAGCCCATGCTTTTAGGAGAGTTTTTAAAAACACGAATTGACCCTTTAGATACAACCTCGAATACTCCGCCAGGAGCCATTAACTCTTCAACTATTGGATCAGCGCTTATCATTTGAGATAAAAAGTACCTTCGTTTTTTTATCTAGCATATATTACGCATTATGGATAATCAACATAGCTTTTTAATTACAATGCGTATTTTTTATGTTTATTTTCTACGCATTTTAAATTATAAGTTACCACATAAAAGGGGAATCTCATGAGTGATTTAAAAGATAAAATTGCTATTGTTAGTGGCGGCAGTGATGGAATTGGACTTGCCATAGCAAAAAAATTAGCATCGAAAGGCGCTCATGTAATAATATGCGCCCGAAATCAAAAAAAACTATTAGAGGTAACAGAAGAAATACGAAAATCAGGTGGGAAATGCGATGGGAATGTTCTGGATATAAGCATGGCTGAAGAATATTCACGAATGATAACAGACGTTGCTGAAAAATATGGCTTAGATATCCTAGTAAATAATGCAGCACATGTTGGCATGGGTCTAATTGAAGATGTCAACCTCGATGAATTTCAGAAAAATTTTCGAACTAATGTGGACGCACCATACATAGCCACTAAAGCTGCAATGAAGGCTATGTCAGGAAAAGGTGGAAGTATCATAAACATAAGTTCAATAAACGGTGAGAGAGCAATGATAGGCATGTCAGGATATGGCGCATCAAAAGCTGCACTTTTACATTTCACACGAAACGCCGCAATGGAAGGGGCTCGTTTTGGAATTAGAATAAATTCAATAACTCCTGGACCAATAATGACTCCCGCCACAAAGGCTTGGTTTGATAGTGATCCAAATGCGGGAACTGCCATAGCTAATGCAAATCCGATGGGCAGAATAGGAACTCCTGAAGAAGTTGCGAATGTAGTATACTTTTTAGCATCTGATGAATCATCTTACATCACAGGTGCAAGCATACCTGTCGATGGCGGGAAATCTAATGAACTATACGTACCAACTTAGGACAAAACTATGAATTTAATCAACAAAACAGCTGTAGTTACTGGCGCAGGTCAAGGAATCGGAGCTGCAATAGTGAAAAAATTATCAGAAAACGGTATACGTGTAGCTGCAATTGACCTCAACGTAGATAATGTAAAGTCAGTAATTCAATCATTAGAAGGAAATCATTTGGCTTTGGAGTGCAATGTAGGACAAAGCAAGGATGTCATCAAAACAGTTCGTAAAGCTAGAAAAATATTTGGTAGGCTAGATTATTTAGTGAATTGCGCTGGTATAGGACAAGCAAAAGGTGATGGCTCAGAAAAATTTTATGCGTCAATGAATAAAAGAAATGATGAAATTGCAAAAAATGGTAAATCAGAAACTTTTATCGACCATCTGATACATATGGAAGACGAAGGATGGGAAAGTGTTTTAGCAGTTAATTTAAATGGAGCATTTTACGCTTGCAGAGAAGCTGTAAGAATTATGGCTGAAGATAATATTCAAGGATCAATTGTAAATATTAGCTCAACATCAGCTCAATCTGGTGAAGGGTCACCACACTATGTTACCAGTAAATCAGCACTAATAGGGCTAACAAGACAACTTGCTAGGGAGCTTGCTCCCAGGGGGATAAGAGTGAATGCAGTTGCACCGGGGCCAACTAACACTCCGATAATGAGCGGCTTACCAAAAGAGTGGATAACCTCAATGGAACAATCTGTTCCACTAGGGCGAATGGCAAATCCCAGTGAAGTTGCTGGAGCAGTATATTACTTATTATCTGATGATGCGTCTTTTGTAACAGGATCAGTTTTAGTTGCTAATGGCGGAAGTTATTACTTCTAAAAAATAAGGTTTTATAAGCTTTGAGTCATACTAATTAATCTCAATACTCAATTGCCAAAAGTGCTTTATCAAAATCAGCTGTTTTACCAGCCCGGTAAATACAAAGGGATGCAGGAATTCCAGCTAACAAAGTCAAAGCCATCGAATAACGAATGGCTTCACCTCCATACTGCAAAGCTAAAGCATCATTGATCCAACCTACAACCAGAACGCCCAAAACCAGGCCAGCGAATGTAAGAGCAAAAGCCCAAATAGAAGTCCCAGTTGCCCTCAGTTTAGCAGGTAATAAATCTTGCAGGGCAGCCTGCAAAGCAACAACCCATCCCGCACCAACAATACTGGCTGGATATACAAGCGCTGTAGCTATATTGACATTTGGTGAAAAGCACATTCCTATTGCGAGTAATGTAAATAAAAATAATCCCCCAGCAGACAATGAATATGGAGCCCTAGGGTATTTCGTTGTAAACTTGTCGCACAAGACACCCATTAAAAGTACTCCTACCATACCCGCTAACAAGGCTCCAGATCCATATCTAGCTCCAGCCGATTGGTTTGAAATTTCAAAAATTCGTTCAAACATAGCAATAGCCCAGCTACCAAAAGCAATAGTTGCAAACCCTCCAAAAAGGGCAGCTATTGTTATTAACCTAAAAGATGGAGTCGTTATAAGCGACGAGTAGACTTTAGAAAAACTATCTTGGACGGTCTTAGTTCTTATCACACCGTCCAATCGCCCTCGTTCTGGTTCTTTAACAAGTAATACAGTCAAACCAGCCAATAGTACTCCTGGTCCACCTAGCCAAAGAAAAGTAGTTTGCCAATCATAATTTGCTGCTAAAGCTGTGCCGCCAATATTTCCAAATGCACCTCCGAAATAAACACCCAAATTCATTATTGCAAAAGCGAAAGCTCGCTTCTTAGGAGGAAAATAATCTGACAATAAAGAATATGCAGGAGCCAAAAATGCAGCCTCACCAATTCCTACACCAAATCTTGACAAAGCAAACATCTCTGGAGTTTTAGAAAGACCAGACAGCATTGTAAAAATGCTCCATATTACAGCACCCATAGCTATAATGCGTACTCGATTATGTCGATCCGCAAGCCTTGCGATAGGTATGGCCGCTACACAATAAACTAAGGCAAAAGCAGGCCCAATAACAAAGCCCATATAGGTGTCACTAACCTGGTAAGTTTGCTTAATTTTTTCCAGTAAAGCATTGGCTAGGGTGCGATCTGCGTAGTTTATAAAATACAGTAAAACCATCATAAACAATACAAACCATGCGTATTTTCTACTTTGTACAGAGGTATCTAAAAGTTTCATTTTTTATTTCCCTCGCCTAATACAGATCTGACCCATTTGTAGTCTTGTTTGCCTGCTGGTGACCTTTTAAGAACACTCACAACTCTTAACTTTCTAGGGCACTTATAACCAGCCAATTTTATTGCACAAAAAGTTTTTACTTCCGATAGACTCGGACTTTCAAAACCTTCGGTTAAAGAAATTACTGCGCAAACTAATTCACCCCATTTTGCATCAGACACACCAACCACCGCCGCATCAGAGATGGATGGGTGAGAGCGTAAAATTTCTTCAACTTCCTCTGGGTAAACCTTTTCACCTCCAGTGTTTATGCAAGTTGAACCTCTTCCGTATAGCACCAATGTATTTTTAGAATTGCGTTTAGCGCTATCACCGGTAAGTACCCAAGTTTTCCCATCAATATACTTAAAGAGCTCTTTTGATTTTAGTTCGTCTCCGTAATAACCTATTGGGGTATAACCAGATTTTGCGAGATAACCTATTTCGTTAATGCCGGCTATTCTGTCATCAATTATAACTTGCTGATTCTCGGTCAAAGGCAACTGCATAATGCCTTCCTGCAAGGACATTGAGCCCATACCCGATATTCCCGTTTCTGAAGTTCCCATTCCATCTGCAATTGTACATTTGGGCAATATTTTTTTAAACTCTGCTTTTATATGCCGAGAAAATACAGCTCCTCCTGATCCAAGATGAACTAAATTTGATAAATCCCATTTTTTAGTTTTAGATTTTAATGAATTTAGCAACGGAATAGCCATAGCGTCCCCCACAATCTGCATTATGTTAACACCTTCATGCTCAACCTTGTCCCAAGTTTTATTAGCGTTAAAGCCATTCTTCATTGGATCAAGCACTATAGTCATACCACCTAATATACCTGACAAAGCAGTCCACATAGCGGCACCATGCATTAAAGGCGCACACGGCAGAATTTTCATTGGACTGGCATCGGAAGCGATTTTCCCCTGCTCATCAGGCATTGATATTGGGGGCAACCCTGCATAGATACCTCCTCCGCCTAAACATGCAAAAAAAAAGTTTTTATGAGGCCACATTACCCCCTTGGGTAATCCGGTAGTACCGCCAGTATATTGCAATATATAATCATTTTCAGATCTAAAGTAATCTTCAAAGTCATTATCGTACTTTAAAAGGTCATGGTATCTGAATTCTTTATATGACAATCCCATTTTATTACCTACACTAATGCAAACTTCAAGTGTCGGTATTTTATCAATAAGATTATTTATATATTCAGAAAATTGGACATCATAAATAACTCCTTTGGCCGATGCATTATCAAACAAATATAACAGTTCTTCATAGCCATATCGATAATTGATATTAAAAGGCACTGCCCCTATTTTAATTATGGCAAAGTAACTTTCCAAAAATTCAGGTCCATTCATCAAGTAAATGCCTATATGGTCACCTTGCCTTATACCCTGCGCATATAGGCCCGCAGCAAGTTTTGAAGAACGTAGGTCTAGCTCCTTAAAACTTACAGGCCCATCGGCGCTTAACAATGCAATGCGTTCAGGCACTCGATTTACCACGCACTTGAATAAGTCAGCTAAATGAAATTGGGACAGTGTTGTACTCCTAATGCGTAGTTAATGCGCAACAATACTACGCATTTGAAGAAAAAAGAAAGAAAAAATAGTAGTTTTCGACATTTTTAGCGTGATTTATTTCGCATTTAGATTATATACTATATTTATGAATACCAACTCATTAAGCTTTACACCAATAAAAATTGGACCTCTGACATTAAAGAACCGATTTATCAAAGCAGCTACGAATGAGGGAATGTGTAAAGACGGTATAATTTCTAAAGGTCTTTCTAAGTTTCATGAAGAAGTAGCTAAGGGTGGAGCAGCAATGACTACTGTAGCCTATTGTGCAACTTCTAAAGATGGCCAAACTTTTGTTGATCAAGCGCATCTTTCCAAAAACACTATTGAAGACTTTAAGTTCCTTACAAACGCAGTACACAAACATGGAGCAGCAGCTCAAGCACAGATTACACATGCAGGTGCGTTTACATTTCTTCCAAAACAATTCTCTTCCCTCAAACCCATATCAGCTAATGGCGGGTTTAATAAATTTGGCGTTATGACGGGACGTTATCTAAAACATAAAATGACTCGGGATGATATGGATAAAATTTCTAGTGAATTTGTACAAGCAGCTATTCATGCAAAGGAGTCCGGTTTTGACTCTATAGAAATTCACATGGGTCATGGATATCTCTTAGCTCAATTTATCACACCTTTTTATAACACAAGGAAAGACATATACGGGGGTGATATAAGTAATCGAATGCGTTTCCCATCAGAAGTGCTTTCAAAAGTTCTGGATGCAGTAGGAAAAGATTTAGCAGTCACTGTTAAATTTAGCCAAACTGACGGCAAAGAAGGTGGAAATACCATAAAGGAAGGCATTGAAATTGCTAAAATACTTGAGAAATCTGGAGCTCATATGGCGCAGTTATCTAATGGTCTTAATGTTGAGTCCATTGATACAATGTTTGGTAACCCCTTACCAAAGTCTTCGGTAAAACCCAAAAATTTAATCATAAGACTTGGAATGTTAATGCAGCCAAAAAGTAATGAACCTGACAAAGAATTCAAACAACTATACTCACTCGAAACTGCAAAAAAAATCCGAAATGAAGTTAATATGCCACTTTGTTATCTAGGCGGCGCTCAAAGTATTTCCAACATCAACAAGGTAATGTCGGAAGGGTTTAACACAATTGGTTTGGGTAGGGCACTTATTTATGACCCTAATTTAGTAAACTCCCTACAAAATGGGAGTATCCGTAATTCTGGCTGTACCGCTTGTAACCAATGCGTAACCTTGATGTATACACCAGGAGGTACCTCTTGTGTTGAAGATGGAGGTTATAAAGGTCATGAACCAAAATTAAATACTATACCTGCTTCAAATTTTTGATATGAAGCTAATTGGAGATAATAATGGCAAAAACAAATGAATATGGAATAGGTCAATTCACATTCCCCCGTGGATGGTTTATGGTCGGAGAAGCGGCAGAAGCAACCAACAAGCCATCGTCACTTCGTTATTTTGGTCGCGATCTAATAATGTATCGAGGAGCTTCAGGGCGTGTAGTCATTATGGATGCTTATTGTCCGCATATGAAAACCCACCTAGCTAAAAATGAAACTTCATATGTTGTATTAGATGGTAAACAGGTTGAAGGTGATGATATTCGCTGCCCATATCATGCATGGAAATTTGGACCCGACGGAATGTGTAATGAAATTCCTTATTCACCCGCTCCTATACCCAAAGCTGCAAAAATTAGAAGTTACCCTGTTAAAGAGTGGGGAGGACTAATACTTATGTGGCATGATGAAGAGGAAAAAGATCCAAATTTTGATCCCCATCCTTTACCTGAATGGGATGATCCTAAATGGGTTAATTGGAAAGTTGACCACTTAGGAGTGCTTAATTGCCACCCACAAGAAATAATAGACAATATGACCGATAAGGCTCATCTAGGCCCAATTCATGGCTCGACCGATATGCAATACTTCGAAAGCGAATGCAAAGACCATGTAATTCGTCAAGTTCTGGCCGCTGGGCACCGCACATTAGCAGATGATATAATGACAAATGATACATGGTACACAGGGCCAGGAATACTTCTTTCAAGAATGAATGGTTATTATAACTCTCTGATGATGATATGCCATACTCCAATTGAGGATGGAAGTTTAAGGGCGTGGCATGGATTAACGGTACAACCACCTAATTTCCCTATGACTAAAGAAGATGAGGCAGCAGTACCAGCTTTTCAAGAAGGTTCAAAACTTGCTTTACTTCAGGATTTTGAAGTATGGGCTAATAAAGCACCATGCATATCTATAATGCAAGTAGTAGGTGACGGCCCCTTTGGAAAGGCTCGTGCTTGGTATAAACAATTTTACAACCCAAGATCAGAAACTAAATCACTACAAAGCAAAGCAAATGGCCATTGGGTAACAAAGGGCACAGAACGTGATCCATGGCCAACTGCAGCTGAATGATTTAAGTCTTTAGTACTCTTTAATATTTAGCACACCTTTGCGAGTGCCAATCCACGTATTGCCGTTGGGGGCTATTGCTATACTAGCCCAGTTGTTATTAAAGGCCTCTCCTGTACCTGTAGGAATACGAATAATTTCTTTACCTGTTTCAAAATCAAGACCAACCAAGGACCAAAGACGGTCACCATTTTTAAGCAACTCAAAAGTATAGAAGTATGCAATACCGTTTCCCAAAGATAGCTTCGGAACAACAGAGGGAACTTTTAAATCATTAGTCCAAATCTTATCACAACCACTTTCGTCTTTCCTTACATCAACTCTTACAACACCTCCTACTACATCTTCATAATTTGTTTGTATCATCGAATTAGTATACCCTGAGTTATTTTCTAAAATTATTGAACGATTATACGCAATCATAGAATTATCAGTGACACTAAAGCCTGTTTTAAAAACAGGTATTTTGCAGATTATACGTTCTTCATCTCCATTTAATGAATTTCGACGAGCTACATAAATATTCATATTGCTATCTGCATTATCGGTGAAAGTAAGATAATTATCGCCAAAAAGACTGGGTGAAGTTCCACTACCTTGATTTATTGATCCAACTTTTCTTCCGGATCCGCGATCGTACTCAAACCGCCATTGCTGAATGGGCTGGCCATCCAGAAGCTTCATATGATACATAGCGTAATCAGATACGATATAAGCACCCTCCTTATCTACTGCAAAAGAATTTTGAATTTCTTCGCCGTTCAGCATTGTGAACAATACTTTACCTGTTTCGGTATTTAGGGACCCTACTCTTCCATTACGCGTAACCCACCACAGTAAGCCATTATAATCAGGCATTACTGTTGTTATTCCGTCGCATTCTCCTTTGGGGAAAAGGTTATTCCAATGATAGCAGTCGTTTGGAACATATTTATTCATATCCCAACTATCTATTTCAACAAATTTCCATGTACCTTTATTGTTTTGCGTTGGCTTTATTCTACGAATTTTCTGCTTAGCATCAGCTAGTACAGCGCGTCCTTCATTATCTAGATACATATATGCTCCACCTGAAGTATCAGTAAAGATAATATCGGTATCCCTTTTAACTATTGACTCAAATGTCGAGGGGCGCATTGGAAGGTCATATTTTGCTAAAAGCTCCAACGTATCTTTATCAAGAAGCTGCAATCGAAAACTAGTTAATCCTCCACAAAGAATCAAAGGGTGACCTTGTTCTATAAATGTGAAAGTTGCACATTGACGGGCGGCACTACCTCCTGCTCGTCTAGAGATTATTTTTATATTTTTAGATGAAACTGCACTCGCTGGGTGAACATCGCTTTCCCAACTTCCGGCATGCATAGCACTTCTATCAGTTTTAGCCATAAACGGGTGCTGGGGCTCATTATTTTCCGGTAGATTTTTAAAAATATGGTTTTTATCAACTACTGGATTAAGATTAACTTCTATAGTACTCATAGATAGTGGAGTAACAGAAGCAATTTCATGATCCATTATCCATTTTATAGAAATAAATGCCAAGAATAATAATAAAAATAATGTTAAAAATATTCTAGAAATTAATTTCAGCATTTTTCACTATTTATTATGGAGTTAATCCATCTGGTGCTCCAGGAAGAACAGGCTGGTAATACCCTGCACCCCAACCACCATCTACAGCTAGTTCAGCTCCTGTAATGTAACTCGCCTCATCACTTGCCAAGAAAAGTGATGCATTAGCAATTTCAACCGGCTCTCCAATTCGCTGAAGAGGAACACGACAAAAGGCATGAGCCAACTGATCAGCTGGTAAGCCACGTGCATTTCCCATTGGTGTATTAACTCCACCAGGGTGTAAAGAATTCACACGAATTCCTGATGTACCCAATTCATAAGCTAAAGACTTAGTGAGACCGCGCAAAGCCCACTTGCTAGCTGTGTATAGAGTTAAACCATTACACCCTCGCAAACCATCAACCGAGCTAATATTCACAATTGAGCCTTTTTGAGCAGCTTTCATAAATGGAGTAACATGTTTTGCACCAAGCATGGGACCAACAGTGTTTACACCTAATATTTTTTCAGCATCATCGGAATTGAAGTGTTCAATTGGAGTAAAGTGTACCAGTCCGGCGTTATTAATTAATACATCAATAGTACCAAATTTAGATATTACTCCTAACACAAAGTCTTTCCAATTTTTATCATCAGAAACATCAAGTTTTTGAAAAAAGGCATTATTTCCAATATCTTTAGCGACCGCAGTGCCTTCAGACACCATTACATCACCTAAAGCAACTATTGCGCCCTCTGAAGCAAACAACCTAGCGGTAGCCTCGCCCATTCCGCGAGAAGCTCCAGTTATAATACAAACTTTTCCCTCTAATCTACCGACCATTACATTGCCACCGCAGGATCATTTTCATCCAAACCTACATAAAACTGTCGGAAATATTTACGCCATGCCAATATAGGACCATCACCGTCACATAATAATGGTTTAGGTCTATATTTCTTATTATCCCATACTATTAAGTCAACCGATTCAAATCCAGCAGAATCTTCGCCCTCAGCTTCACCAATTGAATGCTTATACAAGTGATGAGCAATTTCTGCTTCTTTTGAACCTTCAGGATATTTTTTCCAGGTAAACATCATTCTAACTCTAGACATTTCTGCATCAGTTGGTGTTGGAGTCGCAAACATCAACATTGATATACCATCCTTATTATGCCTATTAATAGGTATTCCCGGTCCATGGCTCTCACCCACAATATATCCATCCATTATATCATAGTGCCAAATATGCCCCTCAGCTTTTGCTTCTACAGATGGTATAATTGGAGCTCCATGAAGAAATTTTAGATGAGGCGTATCAACGGAATTTTCACCCATCTCTTGGATACAAGTACCAATGTCCCAATAATGATATTTGACCTCGACATGTCCATCTGGATCTTCCATTTCTGGAACAACAGGTATTTCCCACATTGGGTCTAAACCTTCAGGATGATACCAAGCCCATATTGCACCATATTTTTCAATAACAGGAAGAGCTTTTAAAATAGGTTTTTTTCGAGCTATACCTGGCATAACCTTGCCATATGGTATTTTTTTACACCAACCATCATTATTAAATTCCCAATGATGAAATGGACAACGAATATTATTTCCCTGTACAGTTCCACCTTTTCCAAGGTGCGCACCCAAATGAGGGCAGAAAGGATCAGTCATACCTACAGAACCATCCTCACCGCGAAAAAGCACCCACTCTTTTCCAAAAACTTTTTCAGTTTTTATTTCTCCCACTTTTAACTCATGTGAAAAGTGCACATTATACCAACCGTAAGGAATGGGAAACGGGCAACGTTCCAATTCTTCACCTGTCTGGATATGATCTGAGCTTATAATAGTGTTCATGGTTGTCTCCTATTCTTCTAATATTTCAGGAATTAATTTTTTAGCTGGGTTTCGTTCGGAATTTACAGAAATTGCAAAACTCATCGCTGGACCTGGCGTTGGCGCAGATTTAGTTTTCAAAACATAATTTGGCGGATCTAGAGACAAATCAAGCCTATGGAATACTCTTGCGATGATAACACCCATCAGAACTTCAGCCAAATTTTGACCTAAACAACTATGAGGGCCCCGCCCGAATGGTGCATAAACCCCAGGTTTCATATGCTCTTTGCGCTCTTCATTAAATCTTTCAGGGTCAAAATCTAAAGGGTTAGGAAAATATTCATCCATAAAGTGAGGTACTGAAGTTCCAATAAAAATCAATTCATCTTTTGGAATAAGATATCCTTCAAACTCCATATCGTGATTAGTAGTTCTCATTTGAGCTACAGCGATTGGCCATAAACGCATTGCTTCTTTCAAGCAGCCTTGAATATAACTAAGATTTCTTATATCCATCTCAGTTATAGTATCTTTTGAATATAGGTCATCTGCTTCTTTCTGCACTTTTTTCAAAACACCAGGTGTTTTTAGTATCCCGTATGTTGCAGCAGCAACAGTATTAGCAACAGTGTCTAACCCAGCAACATAGGGACCAGTTAATAAAACACTCAGATCTCGAGATTGAACAAATTCAGGGTCATCAATATGTGCCTGATAAACATCACCAAGAAGATTATCAGGGAGCTCACCACTATCAGCATAAGCCTTAAATTGAGCAATCAACTTCTCACCCAATTCATCAACCCTTTTACTAGCTTTTTTAAATTTTGGGGATTTCAGAAAAAATTTTGGTCGAACCCGTGCTACCAAAGTGTTCAAAAGAAAAAGTATATTCGTTCTTATATCTTTGACATATTCTAATGGAGCATCACCACTCATCATCTCGCCAATCATTTGAACAATCATGTATTGAAAAGCCTCTACCACAGGAATACTTTCTCCCTGTTTCCAATCGCGGGTGATAGACTTATCACCGATATCAGTAAGCATATGATATTTTCCAGCAGCAGCCTCTCTCGAAAATCCCTTTCTCATTATTGTTCTCATTTTACGATGCTCTTCTCCGTCAATTTGAGTGAGTGTTTTAGAGGCTCCAAAATGATCAACAAAGTCTTGCCAAAATTCCTTTGACCGAAGTCCATCTCTACCTTTTTTAGTTGACATTAATTTCGCTGATTCAACTCCAGCAATGACATATTGTTTTCTACCAAAAACATTAACCTGATAAACTGGACCATAATCGCGATAGGCTCTGACAAAAAATGCGGCAGGGTCTTTGGCCATTTCGAATGTACTTCCGATAAAAGGGATACCTTTGACTAAAGGAATTTTTTTATTTTTAGTTTTTGTATTAGATTTTTCTAACATACACTTATATCGCTTTCATCTTCCCCGCGTTCCCGAGCAATTGATTTAAATGTTGAAGTTAATAATACTTCCAACTTACTTGTTGGGCTTTGTGTAAATACATTTAAAGCTTCAGCCATATATGGAAATTCTTTTTTATTTAATCTTATGAATTGACGTTTTGCTACATCTTCCATAGTTTCATCATTGTATTCGAATTCTCTTTGCCTGGTGACTTCTATTGCCCCAGCAAATGCTACCATTCCTATTATATTAAATAACTCCATTCCTTTTTTGGGTGTAAATTGTCTTTTAGACATTGAAGCTAAAAATTTTTCAATTAATTGAAATTGAACTTCAAATCCGTAATCCGTGTACTGATAGCTATGAATAAAACTTGGGTTTTCAGCTAATAAATTCTGTATTACATACACATAATCTCTTGATAACCTTGACCAATGCTGACCATCATCAATTGGTAGAGGAACATCTGATAGAGAATAGACTGCAGCAGCTCGCATTAAACTTTTGCGACTATCGAAATATTGGTATAATGTTGCAGTTCCAACATTTAAATGACTGGCAAGACGCTTCATGGTTAGACCCTCAAGACCAAGATCTACAGCACTTTCTAAAATTCCTTCATGGGAAAGTAAGCGAGGGCGACCATAAGTTGTTTCTTTTGTTTCTTTTCTAGTTATAAATGACTTCATATATGACTTTCCGAACGCTGTTCGGATATTCACTTATGTAAACGGATGAGTCAATGAAAAAGCCACTAAGTTTTATAGAGTTCTCAAATTTAATTGCTAATAAACCCCATTTAGATAATTTTGGACCAAATTCAAACAATCCTTATTTGGCATTTAACCTAAGTGGTTCCGATGATAGCCTAACTGATTGGATACGAAATTCACCATGTCCTATAATTGGTATAGGTGAAGGAAAATTAAAATCTGAATGTGATTTAGCAATCAACAATATGAAAGATTTACCTCAGATATCAAAGAATATTATTGAGCACCCCGTGACATCAATGGTATTGATTCAGCTTTTACGAGCAACAGAAAAATTATCTATGCAAAACTCTCTTATCGTTGAAAGTTTTGCATTTAGTACCGTTCAAAAAGGAATGGAATTTAAAAACTGGCTCTTAAAAAAAAATGAGGTAGATTTACCAGTATCCAAATCACCAGACTTATTAATAAATTTAGAAAATAATATTCTCTCAATAATACTTAATCGTGCAGACACTAAGAATGCGATAACCTGTAAAATGAGAGACGAACTTAATGAAATTCTTGAAATGGCGATTATCGATACTAATATCTCAAGAATTTCATTAAGCGCAAATGGAAGAATATTCTCAACAGGAGGGGCCGTGCAAGAATTTGGTTTAGTCACAGATCCAGCTTCTGCACATTGGATAAGAAGTATTAGTCTACCAGCAAAAAAGTTAATACAGCTTCAAGATAAATTATGCGTAAATATAAATGGTGGGGCTGTAGGGGCAGCAATTGAGATGGCAGCTTTTAGTAAAAAAATAGTTGCTTCACAAAATTCTTGGTTTCAACTACCTGAATTAAAATATGGGTTAATTCCTGGTGCAGGCGGAACTGTTAGCATCCCCAGAAGAATTGGGCGTCAAAAAACAGCTTACATGGCTATTACAGCAAAAAAGGTAAGTGCTAAAAAAGCTTTGGAATGGGGCTTAATTGATGCGATTGAACACTAATCTACCATCTATCCAAGTAGCTCGTGGTCTTATATCATTGAGTTTCAATCGTGCATCAGACCAAGGCATATTAAGAAGACATAGATCAGCAATCTCTCCCTCTTTAACCTCTCTTGCAACACCTCCAGCATTGTAAGACGGTTTTAGATAAAGAGACAAAGCCTCCTCAGGGGATAAAGATTCATCCTCAAAACCTGCTGGACGATTTACAGCACTTTCCATAGCAAACCAAGGATTCGAGTTACCAAAGGGGGCGTCACTACCTGCTGCAAGCCTCACGCCAGAATTAATGAATGATTTTAAACGCCATAAGTTTTTTTGTTCAAACTCTTCAACATCTTTTATGTAAGAGCCTACCCTTTCAGCCATAAAATTTGGTTGAGTAACAACAATAAGATTCAATCGTTTTATCCAATTTATTAAAAAACTATCAGTTATAGCTGCATGCTCAATTCTATCTCCATTTACTGCACCGGCTTCATCTAATGCTGCTAAAATCAGCATTAATTCTGATCTGGTAACACAATGGGCAGCAATATTTCTTCCGTTTTTATGTGCTAACTTAATCTCATTAGTTATTATTTCCAAACTAGGAAGATCAGGTTCATGGTAGTGAATCTTTAAATATTGGGACTTAGTAGAATTTAAATCAGACTTTCCCATTATATCTATTTTTAATGGTTTGACCTTATCAATGTAATTTTGATATTCTTCAACTCCATTACTTGGAGTTACCTCAGTGACACCCGTAACTCCATAAGAAAAAAGTAGTTTCATGAGAGGTTTTAAATTTGGAAATTCTGATCCAAATCGAATTGAATTATCATCATCAAACAAGCGACCATTAGAATCTATATTATTACCAACTATATTTAAGGCGAGACTATTCAAAATCCATAGCCTGCCGCTTCTATGTTGAATTCTAACTGGACGTCTTGGGCCATTTTTATCCAGCCACCGTCTGTCTATTTCGCCCGCTACACTATGATGGTAACCTATCCCTCGAATCCACCCTTTACCGGGCTGATTTATTCTTTTTATTAATTCATTTTCATTTGAAACATCAGGTGGACCGCAGATAACGGAATTAATGGCCGCCGCAGTTGAATTTAAATGGATATGATGATCATGTAATCCAGGTATTAAAGCGTTACCCTTTGCATCATAATAATTATCTCCAAAGATGTTTTTATCAATTTTAGCAATACGGCCTTTATCTAAAAATATATCTTTGATTTTTCCATTTATTTCAGCATTCTTAATTATCATAACCAAACCGAATTATCGGCCCCCAAACCTCGCGCATGACCTGATATATCTCTCATTTCATAAAGAGGAATACTATCATCACCTGAAATACTACTCCATTCTTGTAATATCTCATCTTTAATTAAATCAAGTTCGCCCATAGCGTGACGCAGAACATCACACATATTTATGTCAATTATTCCTCCTTTACCTTTATATAAACTTGCTTGTATTAACAAAGCTAAATGTATTCCGTTCACCGGGTCAGCTATAGCATCGCCTACAAAGCTAGGGTAGCCATAAAGATTTTCCATAATTCCTGACAAGCCCGCAGAAACACCAATATCATCACCATAACCGATACGGTTCTGGTCTCTCGAATAGGCAGTCAATCGAAGCCAAATCTTACCTGGCTTTTTTGTTACAAATTCTACTGCCGATATTTCAAGCTGCTTAAAAGCCCTAGGGCGAGAGGCTTCAATTATTACATCTGCTTGATGCATTAAGAACTTTAATTTTTCTAATCCTTCCTTGGTATGAAAATCCAGAGCAACACAATCTTTATTTTCATTTAATAAACTATAAAATTTTCTATTTCCAAACCGCAAACCATCTGGTCTATCAGGACTTTCTACTTTAATTACTCGCGCACCTGTCAATCCTAATAAACTGGAGCCCAAAGGACCTGCCCATAAAGATGAAAGATCAAGTATAAGAGGTTTTTTTATATTTGCCTTACTGTACTCTTTAAAGGAAAACCATCTCTTTGGCTTATTAGGTATACTAACTTTACCTACAGCTAAACCCATATCTATTGCTCGGGATAATAAATGATTAGTACTCAGTTTTTTAGCAATACTCTTTAAATCAGCCCAGTTCGAAACATCAGCCTCAAGCCATGCTGGTATTAGATCCCAATCACTATCACGAACAAGGTTTAACGCTATACAGCCATCATCGGTATCTATTAATCGCCCTTTGCCTCCAGCAGTTTTTCTTTTTTTAGACTTTAATCCCATTATTCTGGCTCGCTCCCCTAGAAGCTGGCTTCCACATATCGGTAACTTACTAATATTTTGCGAAATTGCTTTCAAAGCTAATAAGGCGCCATCCGCATGACTAGCGAGCGGGACTGGTATCATTTGACTACTTATATCTAAAAGTCCTGAGCGTCGATAAGCTAAAGCCGGGTGATCACTTTGCTTCAATATAACTTTCTTAATGCCTAAATCGGATAGTAATTGATTTGCGTAATTTTGTGCNTGATTAGTNAGCAAAATTATCTCTTATTACCCGCCTCAATAATTTACCCGTCTCATTATAGGGCAACTCATCCATATACTTGATAATTGATGGAACACGTGATGACCTTAATTTCCGTTTTATCAATTCAATTATCTCACGATCATTTATATGACATTTAGCTACGATTACTAAACCTACCGCCTCTCCCCATTCTGTATCCTTTACTGCAACTGCTGCAACATCTTCGACCATCGGATGAGCTCTTACAACATCTTCAATTTCTCCCGGTGATATATTTTCTCCACCTCTAACAATAATGTCATCAGCACGCCCATCGATAAAGAGATACCCGTCGTTATCAAGGAAACCGCGATCTTTGGTAGGAAACCACCCCTCACTGTCCAACTTTGAACCGATACCCTTATATTCACCACTTACTTGCTCTCCTCTAACCCAAACATTTCCTAATTCTTCAGATAAACAAATTTTCCCTTCATCGTCTTTAATAATGAGTTCAATCGAAGGAATAGGCCTTCCAACTGAAGACAGCCTACGTTTTATTAAAATATCACTACTGTTGAATGCAGACCTATGGTCCTCAGGGCCTAGCATGCAAATTGTAGCACTCGTTTCAGTTAAACCGTAAGCATTGGTAAAGTTTACATTAGGCAATAACTTCATAGCACGCTCTATAACTGATCTAGGCATCTTACCCCCACCATAAGCTACATTTTTTAAAGATGGTAAACTTAGATCCTCACTGTATTGTTCAACGATTCTTTTGAGCATTGTTGGCACCAAAAAAGCATTAGTTATTTTTTCTTTTATTACTAATTCTGTCCAAGCTTGGGCCGAAAAATTTGGAAGTTGAACTATTTTTCTACCCGAATAACTTGATGATAGAACAGCGGCTATACCGGCTATATGATATGGCGGGACAGATAATAATACAGATTCTTCTTCTTCTGCACTCATAAATTCAACTGTACCCAAAATATAAGCCATAAGATTTTTATGCTTCAAAACTGCAGATTTGGGTTCGCCAGTGGTGCCACTAGTGAATAGTTCTACAGCTACTGCTTCATCATCACTATGATAACCAATTTCTATTATATCATCGAATGTTAACGTATTAGTACCGATAGTTCTAATGCCTTCAACCATGATGTCTTCGTCAGTAAAAAGAATTGCTGGTGATATCCTCTTCAGCTGCATATTTAACTGCTCTTTAGACAAGCGGTAATTTAATGGTACAAACTCAACACCAGCTATGGCAGCACCAAATAAGGCGGCTGGCATTAAAAGATTGTTTTCTGATAGAAAACCTATTTTTTCTTTATTTTTAACAAGTGAAGCTACAGATTTACTCATATTATTCAACTCTGAGAATGTAATTGAATAATCATTTAATTTTACAGCTTCTCGTTCCCCCATAGCTTCTACAGCCATCTGTAATATCAAGTATATATTCATTTAATCAGAACTTGGTAATTTTTTAGCTGCTTTAATACCTATTTTATAACCACTAATAGATATGGAGCCTTCACCTCCGCGAGTACAAAGAAATTCCATTGTTTCGGACTCATCAGTATACCTTTTACCCACCAAAGTTCCATTATTTTCTCCTTGAAGTTCTTTCAAAGCAACAGGGTCACCAACCTCCATAGGAGACCCACCGCAAAATATTTCGAGTTCTACAGCCGGAATCCTTAAGACCATTATTTGTGTCTTACACACTCTACTTGATAGTTTAACACCTGGTTTATAAATTTGCGCCATGTTAAACTCCAATTATAGCACCTGCAACGCCAGAAGCGAGCATAGCTGTTTTTGCATTTTTTATCTGATTAGCAGCGGATCCACGCATTTGCCGAACACCTTCAGTAATATTATTCATTCCATGAATATAACCTTCTCCCATAAGACCTCCATTTGGTGATAAAGGAGTTTTACCATCAAGCTCTAAATTTCCGTCTTTTATATAATCATTGGCCTCTCCAATTCCACAATATTTGAAACCCTCAAGTTGACGCAAAACTTGTGGGGTGAAATTATCATAAATCATTGCAACGTCTGTATCCTTCGGAGCGATTCCAGCAGAAGCAGTTAAACGATCAGCTACAATTTCACTATTTTCTGTACGAATGAGATCTCCTTGGTAGAAGTCAGAGATTATTTCATGATTAAATAACATGGAATACTCTGCACCCAAAATTTGAACTGGTGTCTGCTTACAATCTTTGGCTTTATCTGCACGTGTGATAATAATAGCAACTCCGCCATCGCTCTCTTGACAACAATCTAAAAGTCTTAATGTTGGCTCAACTATCCAGCGAGAACTTTGATGATCTTCTAATGTTATTGGTTTTTTATAAAACCATGCATTTGGATTTGTTGAGGCAGCCTTTCTAAAAGTTACAGCTATCCTTCCTAAATCTTCCGAAGTAATGCCATATTTATGTAGATAAGGACCACAAGATAAAGCCTCCCATGATGCAGGTGTTTGTGCTCCAAATGGAAAACACCATTCCATAAAAGTAGAACTATGCGCATCAGGACTCATACTATGATGCGGCTGGCCAAATCTATATTGACTACGTTCGTTCATTGCGCGAAAAATTAAAAATGTATCGCATATACCACTTTCTACAGCATTTTTAGCATGAACGATTGTTGAAACTGAAGCAGCCCCACCCTGAGGTAAACGTGTCGTATATTTAATTTCTTCACAGCCCAGAGATCTCATCACGTCCACTTCATCAGAATGGTCTAAACTAAAGGTTGTCATTCCATCAATGGACGCCGGATCAATACCTGCATCAAAACAAGCTGCTAATATAGCTTCAGCAGCAAGCTGTTGCTCACTACGCCCCGAAGCCTTAGAAAACTCAGTTTGCCCAATACCGACGATACAGGCTTTTTGAAAACTAGAAACCATTACACTACAACTCTCTTGAAAATAGGTACAGATTTTCCACCTATTGTTTTTTCAAAATCAACCTCGACGATATCACCTATCACAGGAACAGAAACTGAAATTAAATTTGAAACAATTCTTAAACCCTCATCAAGCTCAACCAGTATAACAAAAGGACTACTCTCAAATCCATAACTCGCTGGTCTTACTTGCTTAACCCAAGATATTACGACACCCCTTCCTGTTAGTCTTTGATGGGTTTTTTCAATGGAATGACATTTTGGACACATAGGGCGCGGTGGGTGCCAAAGAGTATTACAGGGTTCACATTTTTGAACTACAAATTTTCTTTGTTCGCAAGCCTCCCAAAAAAATGCAGTATCAATTCGTTTTATTGGATCAGGCCGCATTTATAATCCCCATGGGTTTTTCATTTCTTTTTGTCCTGGAACAGGTGGGTCACATAGTATTGCAGTCTCATTAGCCATGCTTAATATATCAGCTTCTGTATAACCAAGTTCTTCAAGTATTTCCTTTGTGCAGTCACCAACTATGAGGGGAGGACGGCTGATTACACCTGGAGTATCAGAAAGGTTATATGTTAGTCCTATTTGCTCCAGCTTACCTACATGGCGATCATGGTACTCAACAGTCCATTTTTTAGTTTTATATTCCTTATTATCAAATAATCTTTTCGAAGCATTTTCATCTGATATTGCTGCTGGTATTCCAGCAGACTTCAAATCTATCATTAATTCTTTAGAACCTCGAGCAAGAAATGAACTAGATTTATTATCACCCGCAAGAATATCGAAGGCTGACTTATGCTCTGGCCTTATAGCCGCAACTTGAATCCATTTATTATCTTCAGTTTGATAGAGCCTGTAATAATCACCATAACCTGTTTGATCAAAATTAAGACGTGGCCTCTCCACTGGCGTACCATCAGGTTTAGAAACTGCATAACTCGTGTTTAATAAACAGGCATTAACAATCGAAGTGTCAACAAACTGACCTTTCCCAGTTCTTTCTCTCTCCATTAAAGCATTGCAAATACCTACAGCAGTTAGAAAACCATTCCCAGTGTCCCCAAGTGAAGTTAAAGACCAAATAGGAAATGTATCCTCACGACCAGTATACAAGGCGCCATCCTCGTGCTGAATTCCTGATAAACAAGCTCCAGTTTGATCATTTCCAGGAAGGTTTTTTCTGGGACCTTCCTCAAAACCTCTTGAATGACAATAAATTAAACTTGGAAATTCATTTTTTAAAGTTTCATAATCAAGGCCTAGTCGTTGTGTGGCAGGGTAACGCATATTATGTTGAACAACATCACAAGTAGCAATTAATTTCTTAAGAGCTTCCATGCCTTTCGGATGCTTAAGCATGACAGCAAAACTGCGTTTATTACGATTGGCCATCGCAGCTATATGACACTTATGCCAATAGCTATCCCACAAAGTATTCATTTTTATAACCTCGGCTCCCATGTCGCCTAATAGCTGGCAGCCAAATGGACCGGCAATAGCAAGTCCTAAGTCTAAGACGCGAATACCTTCTAAAGGCCCCTTGCCTGTTGGTTCAGCAGGGAGTTTATGCATACTTGGTTTTGGCAATGATTCTGCATATTTTTTTACAACATTTGTATCAGTACCTGATTTACGTGTTGGCCCCTTAACTTCACCCTGACTGTTAGATAAACGATAAGTTATACCTACCTGGTTGATTACACCTAGTTCGGGGTCATCTATGGTCGTAACGCATTTGTCGGATATTAAGTATGGATCAGTCAAACTTTCCTCTATTGAACGACAGGGCTGCATTGTCATATTTCCATTAGCGGCAGCCTCTACCCATTCATCACAATTAAACTTTTTTACAGCATCAGCCAGGATAGGTTGATAATGCGCCATAACTAAAATTTCTTCTGGGCCTATACCAAATCTATCTGGATCATTTTGTACTGATAAATCTGGTGAAGCTTCCAAACTTTCTCCTTTTGATGCTTCCAAAATAAATCTTGGGTTAGGCACCCAGTTATGAAGCCATTTACCGTCAGCACATTTAAAGTGGCCTTTTGGAGATGAAGATCCCATAATCCAAGTGTTGAACCCTTGTGCATCTATATCTTCAGCTCTTTGCCAAACCCCAGACCCACACGCCATTGCACCTTGAAGCAAACTTGTACTTACTCTTTGCCCTTTACCAGTTCTTTCACGAACAAATAAAGCTGCTGAAATACCTGTAAGTGCTGAGAAAAAGGCACCCATACTAGGCCATTTAGACGCCGTATGTAATGGCCCCTCTCTGTTAGCACCCTGCAATAGGTTAGGGTCAATATCAATTGCACCTGAAAATGGATCTTCACGTCCTGACATGTGATTTAAAGCACCTTCTGGCCACCCACGTTGCTCCCATTGAAGACCTGATTCAGCAGCTACTTCAGCATCGTAAGCAGACCTTGGGTCATCATCACCAAAAGCAGAAATAGAGCAATATATTAATCGTGGGTTTAGTACAGATAACTCATCATAGCTTAAACCTAGGTTTTTCATTTTTCCAGGAGTCATGCTTTCAATAAGCACATCTGCATCCGCGACTAGCTTCTTAAATAACGCAAGATCTTCTTTGTTTTTAAAATCAAATATAGCATTTTTCTTACCTCTGTGCCAAACTTTATACCCTAGCATTTCTTGAAAGGGATCACCCTGAGGACGCTCTATACGAGTGACATCAGCTCCATGATCACCTAAAAGCATGCCAACCATGGGACCCGATATACCCCAAGATAGATCGAGAACTTTAATACCGTTCAATACACCCGCCATAGTACCCTTGCCTTATTGTAATTGTCACGCTAGGGAGTTTCCGAACGCTGTTCGAAAATAGCTTTTGTAATGCTACAGTCAAGATATAAAGAGAAGAAAGATGCCAAAATTATATATTACCACCCCTACTGGGGAAAAACACATAATAGAAGCTGAAATAGGATGCTCAATGATGGAAGCTTTAAATTCAGAAAGCTTAGTAGAAGGAACGTGTGGAGGTGCAGCAAGTTGTGGCACATGCCATGTTTACTTTAAAGACCCTGCAGTCACAGGTGACCAGACTGAGGATGAAGGCTACATGCTTGAGGGATTAAGTGATTTTGTAGAAGTTAAAGAAAGTTCAAGGTTATCATGTCAAATAACACTATTAGATATACATGATGGAGCAGAAATTGTGATTGCGCCAGAAGCTTAATGTTTGAGCAGCTTTCAACAACCATAAAAGGTGTTAATTTATCTGCTAAGTTTTACGCTGCCTTAGGCGATAAAAAACCTTTCACTTTATTCTGTTTGCCTGGGGGCGGATCATCAGCTGAGTTCTTTGATTTGCATCCAGATTACAGCTTTGTAAAAAGAATGAATTCAGTAGGATATAACGTAATTACGATGGATCACCCCGGAACAGCGTCAAATCAACTTCCACTTAATCAGCCATTTTTAAAACCACGAATTTCGGCGGAGTATATATCGTTAGCTTTAAATGAGTGGAATATAGGAAAACTTATAGGCGTTGGCCACTCCATGGGAGGGATGACAGTAACATTAATTCAAGCAAGATATAAGACTTTTGAAGCAATCGCACTATTGGGTTCTAATGCAGGAGGCCTAGACTGGGGGTTAAATGATCATGAAAAAACATATATTAATAAACCTGAAAGATTTTCCAAAGATATAAAAAAGTTAGTTTATGCAAAATTTGGCTGCGAGTTTACAAAAATACCTTCGGGGCCCAGTGGTAACTCAATAACATTCGGCGGACAAACAGAAACATTAACTGCTCGGTTAAGAGAAATTTCATGCGAGCTTTATGCAGCAGGAGGGCTAATGAGCATGATAAAAGGTAGTTTTTCCAATGAAGTCAAAGCAATTGATACATCTATATTTTTTGCATGCGGCGACCATGACATCGGAATTCCTTCAGAAGAGGTCGAAAAATATTATACAAATGCATCGAATACGAAATTAATTATCCTTAAAGATACAGGTCACAATCACTTTGCTTTTGATTCAATTGGTTTTCTCTGTGAAAGTTTTGATTATTGGGCTTCTAGTCTAGCCTGATTATTAGTCAGCTTGTGATTTAACCAATATATTTCATAACTATTTTTAGTTGTATTATTAGCCTGCTTTAATAATTCTTTTAAAACAACATTCTCAAAATCTAATACAGGGCCCTGATAATCATTATCAGCGAGCACAATTTCTATTAAGTGTAATGCTTTTAAAAATTCACTCCTATCAATGTATATTTGAATCAATTTTTGCATTTCTACAGTATCTATAATACCCAAAAGATCAGTATAAACATCACTTTGCGGAACAGCATATAACTCAGTAGTTTTATCAAAATGAAACCAAGTAGAATAATATTCCCAAATGGACTTTACAGCCCATGAAACTTTTCCATGCTCTTGAGAAATACTAAGGTCAGTGGGTAATTTTACTGTCCTCATTAACTCTTCTACTGTTTGTCCATTATTCATTCCTTTTATGGTTTCGTTATGAACGTGTTGAGTGGCCCCAAGAATTTTTCTAAGCCCCTCGTCTATAAAAAATTTATTATCTATAGGCTCTTTGTGACTAGGGATGATCATTATCGGATCCAGAGCAATTATTTTTTGAAGTGATTTTATGTACTCAAATGGTTTTCTTATTTTTTCACCTCGCATTGTGAAAATATTCGGGAACTGGGGAAAAAGAGGGCCGAAGAAATCACCAGAGAATAAAATTCTTCTCTGTGGAAGCCAAAGAACAAGATTATCTGAACCCTCTGCACCAGATAAGGCATATATTTCAAAATCCATACCTCCTTTTGTAAACTTATAAGGTGCGTTATTATCTACTAAAAGTGTTGGCTTTACCCCGCCAGTTAATAGGAGATCTAATTTAGGAGGAGTTTCAGGCATCCAAGGAAATAATGTTCTATTTCTATTCCACAAATAAGTTTCTAACTCTTTTAAATATCTTTGTTCTTCCTCAAATTCAACATGAGTGATAATTTGCATTCCATCTTTAAACCAAAACTTAAAACCACCCGTGTGGTCAGCATGTGAATGCGATAAAATTACATGAGATACATTTACCTCGGGATACACCTTACTTAATGCCGATATTTGCTTAGCCGCCTGTATAGAAAGACCTGTATCAAACATGACATCTCCCTCAGAAGTTTTTATCACATGCGTGTTTCCAACACCTGTTATTTGCATAATATCTGGAGCAATTTTTCTGACTTCAATAGGAATATTTATGAATTCAGCCGCAACTGAACCTTTAGCATTCGGATTACTAGAAATTCTATTCGATGCAATATCATCAATCTGGTTTACTAGTTTTAATTGAACAGTTTTTTTAAAGTTAGGCGAAAAATTAAATATTAGAAAAAAACCCACTAAAAAAATTAATATTAAAAAAAAAGTATATTTGAACGCTTTAATCATATTCGATTAGCCCTTTATCAGTATGACGATTTTGTAAAATTTTCGCACGCATCCCAGAAACATATGTATTATAACCCTCGCTCTGAAGATTTGCCGTTGGCGTCACATTTTCAGCATAGTCCTTAGGTGCTCTCCATCCTGGGTGCGGTGACAAAGCCACACGTACTCCATTTATTGGATGATTACTTCTCCATTTACGAATTTTTTCACTCATATTTTTTACTCGCGATGGATAATCTTTCACTAAGTTTTTTTCTTCCNCAGGATCAGAAATAATATCAAAAAGAAAGTTTTCAATCTCAGTTGATTGAGACTTATGGTCGATAATTTGAACGAGTTTCCATTTTTCTTCTAAAACCGCCAAATGATACTTATTAAAAATTGGAGAATTTGATGCAAAGTAAAGATCCCCATTCCTTAAGTCCTGACCTGAATTGATAATGGCGCCTAATCGGCTCTGTCCGTCCAAAGGTTTTTTATTCAGCATAGGAATATTAACTAAATCAGATAAAGTTGGATAAACATCTAAAACAGAAACAACGTTGTTTGTACGCGATCCACCTGTAATACGGCCCGGCCATTTCATCAATGCATTAACACGAATACCGCCTTCAAAGGTTTCTAATTTCCCCCCCTTGAAAGGACTATTATCGGCACCAAATGCCTTTAAACCGCCATTATCACTGAAGAAAAAAACTAGAGTATTATTTTCTAAACCTTCCTCTTCTAAAGATTGCAATATATCCCCAATAGCTTGGTCAAGGCTATCGACCATTGCAGCATAGGTGCGTTTAGGGAACGGTCGATTAGACCTAGATTTATACTTATTTTCTAACTCTATTGGGGCTTGCATTGGAGCGTGTGGTGAAAGGAAGGGAACATACATAAAGAAAGGTCTTTCAGTATCACGGATTTCTTTAATAAATTTAACTGCTTCTTCTGCATGGAGGTCAGTCGCGTATTGATTGGAGCCCTTAAATGATAAACCATTTACTTGTAAGTCATACCCCCCCGCTACTGTATAGTCATAATAGTCTATTTGGGTATTTAAGTGACCAAAAAAATAATCAAAGCCTCGTGAATTAGGAAGTAAAGGTTCAGTTGTATGACCTAAATGCCATTTCCCAATCATAGCGGTTTGATACCCTGCTGCTTGAAAAGTTTCTGGCATAAAATGTTCTTCTGGAGATACACCGCCATTTTGCCAAGGCTGAAAACCCGCATAAACCGTACCTAATCTCATGGGATCTCTCCCAGTCATTAAAGCGCTTCTTGTTGGAGTACAAATTGGCATCGAATAAAACCGGTTGAGTGTAAGACCTTCCTTTGCAAGACTATCAATATTGGGTGTCTGAATATCGCTCCCCCGATAACTTAAGTCGGCCCACCCAAGATCGTCGGCCAGTAAAATAACAATATTTGGCAATTGTGAGTTTGCAGATAATGTATTTGTAGTTAAAGATTTATCGGTTTTAACTTCAGAAACTTGCTCATTACTTTCTTCAACACTTAAATTACAAGCTGATATATAGATCATACAAAAAAAGAAGAAAATTAGTCGCATTATATTAATTCTTTCAAGTTTTTAAATAAAATAAAACCTAAGCAGTATTAAGTTATAAAAAAAAGGCTGCCAAATAGACAGCCTTTAGTAGTTTAGATATTGCAGCTATCTTAGAATGTTAATCCAGCTGTGATACCATATGATCTAGGCTGACCGTATACATTAGTTCGATAAGCAAACGTCTCAAATGGTAGTGAGTCTACTAGATACTCTTCATCAAGGAGGTTTGTACCCCAAAGAGCTATTGTAGCTTTAGCACCATTACTAGTGTCAAAACTCATACCAATTCTACCGCTCACAAGGTCGATGGCAGGGAGACGAAGTGCACTTTCCGGAATAGCAAGAATATCATCTTTATGGCTAAATGTTAGGTTACCAAAGAGATCTTTGTTACCTAACTTTCCATTGTAATCAATTGCCATCATGTAGGAATTTTTAGGCGTTCCCTGTAACTCGGGATAGCTTCTTACATCAGCTGGATTGAGTGGGTTAACTGTATCACCGGCAGTACCATCTATGTAGGCATAGCTACCGCGGGCTGTGAAGTTATCATTTAAAACAAATGTTCCATCTACTTCGAAACCATAAACCTCATCATCTGTGTTCACTATAGCGCGCTCAGTAGCGATCAGTGGATTAGTAGCGAATGTTACCTGCTTATTAGCAAAATCATAATAATAAGCAGCTGCATTAATACGAACATTATCCCCAAAGTCTCCTTTAAATCCACCCTCGTAAGCAGTTATGTCTTCACGTTGGAATGTAAAGTCAGCACTGTAGGTTTGGCCTGGTACACGAAAACCAGCTGAAGATGCATTAAAACCACCCGAACGGAAGCTCTCTTTATAACTGGCATATATCATTACATCATCATTTGCGTCCCATTCCAATGTTACAGATGGATCTAGAACATCATCATCAAAGCTCGCTTCATTAGGAGCAATAACATTTCCTGTAAGGGTTACATTATCATTAAAGAATGCAGACTGCATTTGACCTACACCATCCTTACTTTCATCTGAGTAACGCAAACCAGCAGTTATACGAAAGTCATCCGAAACATGATATGTTCCCTGAGCATAAAGCGCTAAGGCAGTGGTATCAATTTGAAGAGAATTTGTCGTAGTCTGCATAGTGCTATTGAGAGCTACTGATAATGTCGGCAAACAAAAGTTGTTTGCAGCTGATGGAGCACTCGTACAAGTGGTGCCATTACCAACTAACTGTGTTAAGAGCGGAAAAGCTTGAGCCGCTAGTGGACCTTGAAGGAATGATAGAAGCACTCCAGCTGCTGGGATCGGACCCATAGCAGCTGCAGGAACACCTAGACCACCTAGAAATCCAGTAATGTTAGGAGCTGTAACGCGCGGATCAAACTGTCCAAGAACAAATAGATAGTCGTTTGCATTAGCTAAGTTTTGAGTTACTGGAGAACCAGTTTCTTCATCAAAGAAAAATGCCCCTGCTGTGTATTCTAATTTACCGTCATTAGTTTCGCCGGTGTAAGTCGCCTCTAAGCTAAACTGATTGTGGTCTGGTAAATTTGCACTTCCGCCAGGAGGTGACAAGAATAGTCCACGATCTGGAACAGATCCGTCAAACTGAGAACCAAAGTCCGGGCGAAGTGGTTGTTGAGTAGCCCCAAAAGCAAATGGTAAGGCTCCTAAAGCCTGATTAAATCCGCCTGTTATAGCATTAATAACAGCAGGGTTTGCAGTTGGAATTAAGGCAACAAATCTTGAGCTTTCAACTTCTCTGTAAGCCGCTGTAAGCTTCACAACATGGTTTTCAGCTGGACTCCATGTTCCAATTGCTGAAACGCCTTGCGTGACAAGGTCACCCGCTTCGTTTGTAAATGATGTTGTTACGTCTTCTTGTCTACCATCATCGAAAGTAGAAATAGCAGGAGCAAACAAACCAGCCCCAAGATCAGTTACTGATTGATAGAAAATTGGTTCTGCTTCAGTTTTATTATAATCAGCAGCTAGGTCCAAACGGAAAGCGTCAGAAAACTCAACACCAAATGCACCGCGCATACCGTATTTTTTCTCACCGCCAAAATCTGCGCCTGGGCCACTATTTTTTACCCAACCGCTTCTATCCATATAAGAACCAGAGAGCCTTACAGCAGCCTTGTCACCCATTGGTAGATTTACTGCGCCTGAAACTTTTTTATGGTCGTAATTACCATATTCGGCGTTAATTTTTCCAGAAAGCTCGCCTGGATTTGGGGTCGCTGATACAAGGTTAATGGCGCCAGCAACTGTGTTACGTCCATACAAGGTACCTTGAGGGCCTTTTAAGATTTCAATTCTAGCAAGGTCTGGCATATCAATACCCAAACCTTGAGTTTTGCCCAGATATACACCATCCTGATAAATGGCGACACGACTGTCCTGACCTACTTGAGGGTCATAGGTACCTATACCTCTAATACTTACCCTAACACCGTTCGGGTCAGCGGGGTTAGTTGTTACATAAAGGCCCGGCGTAAAAGTGCCAATATCTTGTAACCCTTCTATCCGATTAGTTTCTAAATCCTCTAAGTCAAATGCTGTGATTGCTACAGGTACATCTTGTAAATTTTCTGACTTCTTCTGCGCTGTCACAATAATTTCATCCAACTGCGCAAAAGCAGGAGCGCTTATTGCTAGCAGTGAGGTTGATAAGGCTAAAGCCGTTAAACCCTTAATAGTTCGTGATGACATATGTGTTTCCCCTTGTGTAGTACCAGGCATTCTTGCCCATATCATTATTTACACTACTTCATTTTAAAAAAGTGCGCAATGGAATACTCGCAAGAAAAATGTAAAAAAATGCGCGTTTTACAATAAAAAGGGTCTTAAAATGTTATTTTGCGTAGTATTGTTGCATATTTGTTACGCAAACAGTTGCAACGAGTTATCTATTTTATTCGACTCATAGACCATAACCTCCGGCTACAGATATTTGCTGTCCAGTTATGTAACCTGCCCTCTTAGAGGCAAGAAAGACAACTGCATAACCAACTTCTTCAGGCTGACCCCATCGTTTAAGGGCAAGATTTTTCTGAACTTCCTGAGTCCACTCCTGATCAAAAACCCCTTGTCTTTTTAATTCAAGGAACATTCCAGCCTCAATAACACCAATCAAAACTGAATTTGCTCTGATACCATTTTTACCTTCTTCACGGGCTATTGCTTTTATTAAACTCTCATTAGCAGCCTTTGGGGCGACAGAGAGAACGTCTTTCTCGGGCCAACTTAACTCCCCTGCAGAACCTAGATGTATTATTGATCCGCCCTTATTCTTCATATGAACAATAGCAGCCTTTGAGGCATTAAAAAATCCATTCACCTCAACATTCAAAGCGTTTTGCCATTGCTCATAACCAACATCACTAAAATAGACTTGCTCTACTATCGGTCCAGCGCCCCAAACAAGTGTATGAATTCTTTTGTGCTGTAGAGTGGCAGATTGAAAAACTTTATCCACAGAACCCGAGATTAAAACATCACATTGGTGAGCGGTTGCTTTGCGACCCATTTTTTGAATCGCACTAACTAGCTCAAGAGCTAATATTTCATTCGAGCGCCAAACAATTGCTACATCAGATCCGTTTTTAGCCAATTCAAGGCACACATGTCGACCAATGCCGCCTGTCGCCCCAAAAACCACAGCAGCTCCATTATCAAATTTATTCATAAAATTATCCTACAACGTAAAATTTAATACTTATGACTATGAATTTTTAACTTTAAAAGGTTTTTCATCTCGATTTGCGTAAAAATATATACTAGTAATTACGAAATACTAACAGGGGGTATTATGAAAATAGCAGTTGTAACTGGTTCCGCATCAGGTATTGGGGCATGCATAAAGACTCGATTGGAAGCTCAAGGGTATTCAGTAATAGGCATCGATTTGCAAGGACAAGAAATTGATGCTGACCTATCAACTCCTGAGGGCCGGCAATATGCTATAAATACAACATTGAAATTATCGAATAATCGTATCGATAAATTAGTCTTAGCTGCAGGGGTAGGAGGACACATAGAAAATGGTCAGCTAGTAGCTAAAGTAAACTATTTTGGATGTATTGAGTTATTGGATGGATTCAAATCAGTACTTGAAAAAAGCAATGGGCGGGTTGTTGTTATTTCCTCTAATTCAGCGCAAATGAGAACTGATCCAGAAAACATTATAATTAAGCATCTCTTAGAAGAAAATGAGGCTAAAGCAATGGTAGAAATAGGTGATGCGCATGGCGCCCAAATTTATGCATTATCGAAACATGCTGTTGCACGGGCCATAAGACGAAGATCTTCAGATTGGGGCAAATTAGGAATTACATTAAATGCCATAGCGCCTGGACAAACAGAAACGCCTATGTTTCGCGGAGCTGCTGATCACCCAGAAATCGGAAAAAGTGTTGGGATGATACCAATCCCTAAGAAAAGAGTAGCTAGGGCTGATGAGATAGCAGGTGTTATAGAATTTATGCTCTCTGACAGTGCAGATTATATGCAAGGAAGTATTATATATGTGGACGGCGGAACTGATGCACAATTAAGACCTGATGAATTTTAAAAGTTGGTACATAAGGATAAAATAACTCGAAGAGATTTTCTAAGTGGATCGCAAATAGCAATAGGGGCTGCACTTTATCCTTCTATTATTTCTTCTTGCTCCAAAACTAACTCGAAACTGAAATATTCTAACGTTTTTCAACTGCCTGACACATATTACCCCCCACAAAAAATTGGTTTAAGAGGAAGTCACGACGGATCTTGGGAAACAATGCACTCCCGGGTATCAGGTAGAGATTTTCCGCATCAACAAATATCAGAGGAGTATGATCTTGTAATTGTCGGTGGGGGAATTAGCGGACTTTCAGCAGCCTATTTTTTTCAAAAAGAGCAACCAAATAGTAAAATTCTGATTATGGACAACCATGATGATTTTGGGGGACATGCTAAGCGAAATGAATTTAACATAGATGGAGATCTTCGTATTGGCTACGGAGGAACTGAAGCTATAGATACGCCGTCCGCCTACAATACAGAGTCTATTAAACTTTTAAGTGAAATAGGCATTAAAATTGAGAAATTTTATAATTACTTTGATCAAGATTTTTGGACGCGTAATAAATTATCAAAATCTATAGTGTTCGATGAAGAAACCTTTGGGGAAGATAAAATTGTTTTCGGATATGGGTCTCGCAGTTGGAAAGATTTTGCAGCAGATATGCCTGTTAGTGACAAAGCAAAATCTGACTTTGTAAGAGTACATACATCCAAAGAAGACTATTTACCAAACTTAAATTTGACAGAAAAATATGAACTTTTGAAGAAGACAAGCTATGAGGACTATTTACGTAATTACTGCAAAATCGATGAACAAATAATCAATATTTACAAAAGATGGGGAATGAGTTTTTGGTGCGTAGGGATAGATGAAATTCCAACCACATCAATACAGGACTATGATGGCGGCATGCCAGGTGTAACTCACACATTACCAAGAACAGGGCACCGAAATGATGAGCCGTATATATTTCATTTCCCTGACGGGAATGCATCAATAGCAAGATTGCTAGTCAGAAAGCTAATACCTTTAGCTATGCCTGGTTCTACTATGGAGGACGTGGTATTAACTAGAGCAAATTATTCAGAATTGGATAGAACTGATAATAATATTAAAATTAGACTAAACAGCACTGCTGTAAAAATTTCAAACATTGAAAGTGAAAGAGCAGTTTTAACAACCTATGTGAGAAATAATAAAGCCTATACAGTTAAATCTAAAAAATGTATTTTAGCATGTTATAATTCAGCTATTCCCTACATTTGCCCTGAAATTCCAGATATTCAAAAAGAAGCTTTATCATATAATGTAAAAGCCCCCTTAGTTTATACTAAAGTAGCAGTACCCAACTGGAAGCATTTTGAGCAATTAAAAACAGATTTTGTATATTATACGTCGGGTTTTTACAAACAGGTTGAGTTTGCTTATCCAGTTGAAATGGGGGGCTATAAAGCTGTTGGAAAATCTGACTCTCCCATGATTCTGCATATGTGCCATGTTCCGTGGGTCCCTGATATTAAAGGGGCTGATCAATGGCGCGCTGGTAGATATAGTGTGCTAACAACAACTTTTCAGCAGTATGAGAACCATGTAAAACAACAACTACTTCAAGCACTTGGTAGCACTGGGTTTAATCCAGATAAAGACATAAGCGCAATAACTGTAAACCGATGGCCACACGGATATGCTTATAGTCCAGATTTAATCTGGGAGCCTCACTATAATAATGAGAGCGAAAAACCTTGGGTCATAGGCAGAAGACCATTTGGCAGTATACACATAGCAAACTCAGATGCTGGTGCTAGTGCAGATACAAACACTGCTATATCTCAAGCCTTCAGGGCAGTGCAAGAAATTCTAAATTAATTTATGCTGTATGCCTGCTTGACTCAGAGACACACATAGTCTTTTCTGAACGCTGTTCGGAAAGTCAATTATTTGAAATAGGAAAAACAATGACAGATAATAAAACAGCATTTATTACAGGCGCAGCAATGGGTATGGGGGCTATGAAAGCTCGTAAATTAGCAAACAGAGGCTGGCTTGTTTTTGCCGGAGTTTTACCTGGGGCTAATACAAGTGAATTAGGAACAGATTCTAATATTGTAATAGTCGAGCAAGACGTTACATCCGAAAAATCTGTTTTAAAAAGTGCAGAAATAGTTGCAAAACATTTACAAGACCGCCCTTTGAATTTGCTAATAAACAACGCAGGCATAGCAAATAAAGGAACCGGGCCAATTGAAGGCATCAATATGAAAGAGGCTAAATTTCTTTTTGAAGTCAACACTTTTGGTTTAATGAGAGTAACGCAAGCATTTTTACCAATGATACGTAAAGGCGCCCCTCACTCACGTATCATAAATTTTGCATCAGGAGCAGTGAGAGCGAACCCCGTATGCTCTGGAAGCTATAATATGTCAAAATGGGCGGTAGAAGGTTTAACCTGTACACTTAGAAATGAACTCGCGCCCATGGGTATACAAGTAACTTCAATCGAGCCGGGAGCTGTAAAAACTCATATGACAGCAAACGCAAAAGAAACAACAAAAGACATATGGACCAACATTTCAGATACAGTAAAATCTGTCTATCAACCCTTTTTATTAGAAACTACAACCACAAAAATGGTTGAGCAAATTTCAAGAGGTAATGATCCAGATTATGTCACCGAGGAAGTATTGGCTTTACTCAATAAGAAAAAATGGAAGCCACGATATTTAGTTGGAAAAGATGTCAAACCTATGAAAATAATGCTAGGATTGATGTCTGAAAGTTTATTTGAAAAAACAATTCAAAAAGCCGTCGGTATTCCACAATATAAAGGTTAGAAATGTCAGTTATTAAAAAAAGATTTGAATTGCTCAAAAATACAGCTTTGTACCTAAGAAGCACTACGGCAAAAGAGCGTATTGAAAAACTAAATCGTATTTGGGATGGAATTGTTGAGCGAAAAGACGATCTGTATAATGCAGGGATGATTGAAAGGGGTGTACAACCTGTTGATATAGCAGGTGAACTAATCATGGTGAAAGCTGAGATAGACTTTACATCCAAGCATTTAGAGAAATGGGTCAAGCCCAAACGCGTAAAAAATACAATGTTCACTTTGGGAAAGCGGTGTGAAATAAGACATCAATCTAAAGGGGTTGTTTTAAATATGCCCGCATACAATGCTCCAACTGCAGAAACATTTGTCCCTATGATATCAGCTATGGCCGCAGGTAATGCTGTTGTTATAAAACCTTCAGAACATGCTCCTGAATCTGCTAAAATATTAGAAGAAATAATTCATCAAGCATTACCTGAAAATGAAGCCTATGTTATCCAAGGTGGTGTTAAGGTTGCACAAGAATTACTATCCTTACCTTTTAATCATATTTACTACACGGGCGGGAACGCAGTAGGAAAAATAGTTATGAAATCCGCAGCAGATAATTTTTCATCTGTAACGCTAGAGATGGGTGGAAAATCACCAGTAATAGTTGACGAAACTGCTAATCTAGAAAATGCGGCTAAAAAAGTTGCATGGGGCCGTGTAATGAACGCAGGTCAAGTCTGCGTAGCGCCGGAGTACGTTATTGCACACGAGTCTATTTCTGAAAAATTCTCTTTGTTAGTTAAAGAACAAATGGAAACTTTATATAATTCTGAAAATACAGGCTTTAATAAGTCTAAATACGTTCCGCGTATTATAAATAATCGACACACAAAACGAATAAAATCACTTATCGATGATGCCATTAGAAAAGGCGCACAAACAGTACTTGGAGGGAGTGTGGATGTAGAAGACAGATTTATCGAACCCACTATTTTAAAAAATATGAGTGAAGAAATGGATATAATGAATGAAGAAGTTTTTGGACCCGTAGTTTCATTACTTACTTACAAAAACAGATTGGAGGTTTTAGAAATTATTGAAAAACGTGCTAATCCATTAGCATTATATATCTATTCAAATAACAAGGATAACATTGATTTCTTTTTAGATAATACATCTTCGGGGTCAGCGGTAATAAATAACAATTGCATTCAGGCTGGAGGAAACCCTAACCTTCCATTTGGCGGTGTTGGTGGTTCTGGCATGGGAAGATCAGGAGGTCACCGTGGGTTTGTTGAAATGTCAAATGAACGCTCTGTAGTGCACCAACCCTTAGATAAGTTCAGAGATTTCATGATCCAGTTACCTCCATATTCTGATAAATACATAGGAATGGTAATGAAAGGTATTAAATAATTAGTCATTCCAGTTAAACGGCTAATCTTAAATCTTAGTCGTATTTAATCCGCCCTATTTCTTTATGTGTTTGTTGCAACACAGTTGTAGCTATAGGACTAAACCCTTCCCACATTTCCTCTTTTACTTGCTCTGCAGGTATAACAACATCAGCATAATCATTTGGGGCCCTCCAGCCCGGGTGTGGCTGTATTTTGACATATTGACCTCCAACTGGATGCTTGGCTAACCTTTTATCTAATACTTTAATTAACCGCATAACTAAATCAGGGTGTTTTTGAGATATATCATTTACCTCATTAGGATCGGACCATACATCAAATAATTCAGTGATAACTTCAGTGGTTCTCCGCTTATGGTTTACACTTTGAACTAACTTCCATCTTTCGTCCAATACACCATACTTAAATTGATTATAAATTGGAACATTTGATGTGAAAATCAGCGGTTCGCCTCTTTCCCTTTTATCGTTACCTATAATAGCATTCCATCTATCCAAGCCATCAATTTTCTTTTTGTAACTTGCCGATATACCAGCTGCTGTCATTAAACTTGGGTAAACGTCTAAAACTGAAACAACATTTTCATTTACTGAGTTAGAAGGCAAAACATCCGGCCACCTCAAGACTGCATTTACTCTGACGCCACCCTCATAAGTTTCAAGTTTTCCTCCACGCAAAGGCTCATTCACCCCTCCAAAATTATAATAGCCGCCATTGTCGGAGAAAAACAAAACTATTGTGTTATCAGNAATTCCTTGGCTATCCAAGCTTTCAAGAATATTACCAATGGCTTGGTCAAGACTATCAACCATGGCTGCATAAGTTTTAGCAGGATGAAGGGGAGTATCTAACCTTGAGGGATATTTTGATTTATCTTCTTCTTTTGCCTCCATAGGCGAATGCGGGGCAAGAAAAGGAACATACAAAAAGAAAGGCTTATCTGGATTTCGAATATTTTCAATATAGTGTGATGCTTGATTTCCATGTATATCAGTTGCATATTCGCCCGCATGGTCAACTGGTTTTCCATTCACCTGAAAATCATGGCCACCTGCAAAAGTATGATCGAAATAAAGTACGTCAGTGTTAAAGTGACCATAGAAATGATCAAATCCACGCGAATTTGGAGTATGCTGTTCGATTGTATGACCCAAATGCCACTTCCCAACCATGGCGGTTTGGTAGCCAGCTTTTTTAAAATCTTCTGGCATAAATCTTTCAGTAGGAGAAATCCCAGCGTTATCCCATGCCATGAAAACAGCATGAGCAGCACCCAACTTTATTGGATCACGCGCGGTCATCAGAGCAGCACGAGTCGGCGTACAAAAAGGAGTGGCATAAAAACGCTCTAAACGCATTCCTTCTTTTGCTAAGCGATCTATATTCGGAGTGTTTATATCGCTTCCTCTATAACCAACGTCAGCCCAACCCAAATCATCAGCTAAAAGAATTATAACATTTGGTGGTGGAGCGCTGTCTAAGCGGGTTTTAACTAATTCAGATAAATTTACAGTCTCATTAGAGGTAAAATCAAAATCTGAGGATGCATTTTTATTAAATTTAGTTTTCAAGAAAAATGATGATGAAACAACTAAAATAATAATAATAATAATAAATATTAATTTTTTCATTTAATTACCTCAAAAATTACTTTAAATCTATGAATTAGAGCCCATAGCATGTTTAGCAGCCACATAGCCAAAAGTCATTGCCGGTCCAATTGTTGAGCCTGCGCCTGGATAAGTATATCCCATAACAGATGATGCAGTATTTCCCGTTGCATATAAGCCGATGATAGGTTTGCCTTTTTTATTTAGCGCTTGTGCATTTACATCAACATCAACTCCTCCCTTGGTGCCTATATCACCTGGAAACACAGGAAAGGCATAAAATGGGGCCTTCGACAAAGGTGCCAGGCATGGATTAGGAGTAACTGATGGGTCACCATAGTATCTATCATATGATGTGCTGCCTGAATTAAAGTCCTGATCAATTCCTGTTTCGGCGTATTGCGCAACCTTTTTTACCGTATCTACTAAACCAGCTTGATCCACACCCATTAAAGACGCTAACCCCTCTATAGTATCAGATTTTTTAACAATAGCTTTTATAGAGCTATTCCATTTTGAATCTGGATGAACTGCTGTTGGGTAAAGAGGACCAATTCCGTACTTTTCTCTTGCACGGCGATCGAAAATAACCCAGCTAGTTTTTGGATGTGCTTGAAGCTGGCGCCCAACCTCATCATAACTAGCTGCTTCATTTAAATATCTTTTTCCATTTTCATTAACTATATATATTCCAGGTAAAGCTCTCTCTGCGAATAAAATTCTTGAACGATCATCTCTTGGAAGACGCACAGAAGGCCCCCACCAAGCTGCATCCATCAAAGTAAGATTTGCTCCAACTGCTTCGGCCGCTATATGAGCATCACCAGTATTTTGGCCTGGAGGAGTAGCACTCCAGTTGGTATCTGTTGGTCCAGGTAAATTAGCACTTCTCATGTGAGAGTTATGTTCAAAACCACCCGCAGCAAGAATAACACCGCGCTTTGTCTTAATCAAAATATCTTCACCATCTTTAGTAATTATAGCTCCTGTTACTTTACCATTTTTTTCAATGAGCGACTTTAAAGAAGCTGACCTCCAAATAGGTATATTCCTCTTAAAAACCGAAGTTAAACATCTTCCTACCAAAGCATTTCCCAAACATAAGCGACGATGCCTCTTAGATTTCAATCGCATTGGTACATCCAAACGATAGGATATCATCAACTTAGCCATTATCCACTTCCAACCCTTGGAACGAGTTATAATTTTTTTTGCTTCATTAACCGTTATTGTAAAACCACCAAAAATTGTTTGTGGATGCGGAGGTCGCATATTTAAAAACTCTTTACCTAATTTTGTCGCTGACATTGGAAGAGGGTCAAGAGTTCGCCAACCATCTTTACTTCCTGGTTTTTCAGTAAGATAATCAGCATATGGTGTTGAAACAAACTTTACGTCTGATTTTTCTTCCATCTCTTTTAGCATTTTCGGAGCATTCTCAACGTAGGCTTTTAAACGACTTTCAGGAACCTTATCTCCCACGCATGCTTTCAAGTACTCTAAGGCAGCATCTGGAGAGTCAGATTCGCCGTGTTCTGCCATAAGATGATTACAAGGTATCCATATACCTCCACCCGAAGTGGCTGATGTACCGCCATACATATCAGATTTTTCAATAACTAAAACATTACCACCGTTATCATGAGCTGTTATAGCGGCAGTTAATGCTCCTGCACCAGACCCAACAACCAGTACATCATATTCTGTAGTATCCATTTTTTCACCATCAATTAAAAATATCTGATATGTACGTGCAATCAAAACATCATTTTTGCAAACACAAAATACGCAAAATGCCCTATAATAATAAAATAAGTTATAAATTGCGTACCATACTTATATTATATCTACGCAAAATAACTATTTTTTTACTTATTTTAATAAGAACAAAGCATAAACATTTATTGACTTTCCGTCAATAATAGGGTTGGATAATTAAAAATGGAAACAAAAAATGCCTAAGCCTAGTTCTTGTTTTATTTGCCAATCATGCGGTTCAGTTCATACCAAATGGGCGGGAAGGTGCGACAGCTGTGGTGAGTGGAACACCTTGTTTGAGGAAACCTCATCTCAACACACCCGACTATCAAACAAAAACAAAAGAAATATAGATTTTGTAAAGCTTAATGGCGAAAGCATTGATGTACCGCGCCTAAAGTCAGGTATTTCAGAACTGGACAGAGTTACTGGAGGCGGTCTTGTTCCAGGTTCGGCTATATTAGTCGGTGGAGATCCAGGTATAGGTAAATCCACACTTTTACTCCAAGCTGCTGGAAAATTAGCTCACTCTGGTCTTAAAACCGCTTATATATCAGGAGAAGAAAGTGTAGACCAAGTTAGAAGAAGGGCTAAACGTCTTGGCTTTAAGAATGCATCTGTATCGCTTGCATCAGAGACTTCGCTTGGTCCAATATTAGATGGACTAATGATTGAAAAACCAGACGTAATTATAATCGACTCAATTCAAACCCTTTGGAGTGATCAGATTAGCGCTGCTCCAGGAACTGTGACTCAAGTAAGGGCCTGTGCCCAAGAATTAACCAGATTTGCCAAGAAACGCGGCGCATGTGTTATATTGGTTGGACATGTAACAAAAGATGGACAAATTGCCGGGCCCAGAGTGGTAGAGCACATGGTTGATGCTGTGCTTTATTTCGAAGGCGATAGAGCTCATCAATTTAGAATATTAAGAGCACATAAAAACAGATTTGGCCCTACCGACGAAATAGGGGTTTTTGAAATGCGAGAAAACGGTCTATCAGAAGTAGCGAATCCATCCGCATTATTCTTAGATGGTCGCGGTATAGCATCGACAGGAACTTCTATTTTTGCTGGCTTAGAAGGTACAAGACCTGTCCTTACAGAAATCCAAGCTCTAGTTGCTCCAGCAGCTTTTGGTACAGCTCGGCGAGCAGTTGTTGGTTGGGATAATGGAAGGTTAGCAATGGTATTAGCTGTACTTGAGGCACGTTGTGGTTTGAGTTTCACCAATAAAGATGTTTACTTAAATGTTGCTGGGGGATTGAAAATAAATGAGCCTGCAGCAGATCTTGCTGTTGCTGCAGCTATTGCCTCCTCAGCTTTCGGTATACCTTTACCAAAAGATAGCGTAGTATTTGGAGAAATAAGCCTCTCTGGGGATGTAAGGCCAGTGGGGCGCACAGAGGCGAGATTGAAAGAAGCATCAAAACTTGGATTTCAAACTGCAATTACATCGGCTATTACCAAGAAATTAGAAAAAAACCTTACTACAATAATGCCAATCATTACAATCAAAGCTTTGCCTGATTTAATAAGACGTGTAGAGATAAGCGCAGAATGCGGCTTGGAAGACGATTCTGCTTGGGGAATGAATATAAAAGTCGCCTAAATGGTGGATATTTGTAATGAATATTGGAATTTGGCATTACAACAGCTTTGATATAGTTGTTTTATTAATTTTGTTAATATCAAGTTTAACTGCATTAAAGCGAGGTCTTAAACATGAACTAGCATCTATCTTATCTCTACTAATAGCTGCTTTTATAACTTTTGTAATTTACGGAAGTTTTGGTTACACGGTTCAAGAATTTATTTCTCCAACATGGCTAGCAAATACTGTTATTGGTATAGTTACTTTCTCTCTCACATATGCAGTTTTATTTTTTATTTTGAGAAAAATACTGAACTCTTTGGGAGGAAAAGATGTTGGCATTATTGATAACGTTCTTGGTGCTGTTTTTGGCCTCATAAGAGGTTTCATCATAGCGTCTCTAGGTGTAATGTTGCTTACGTCTCAATACCGGGCTTCACAAGATGCAAAAAACTTTAGGGACTTTATGAATAACAATCCTGAAACCATAACAGAGGAGATAATTAAAAAGATGCCAAGGTTTATGAGAGAACAACTGGATGCAAAAGAAATAAAATTACCAGCTATTTATAAGAATTCAAGTATTTACCCTCTACTAAATTTAATGAGTAATAAGATTCAAACCTTGCCTTTTGCAAAAATCCGTTCATATGCTGAGCAATTAAAAGAAAGTAAAGTTGATGATTTATTTAAGGAAAATAAATAATGGTTAATTTTAGCGAATACTCACACTGCACTTTTGACCCTAATGAAGACAAGATAAAGGAAGAATGTGGTGTATTTGGGATCTTTGGAATAGATAATGCCGCCTCCATGACTGCGCTAGGGCTTCATGCCCTTCAGCACCGAGGTCAAGAGGCTTGCGGCATTGCTACAAGTGATGGAGACACTTTTCACACAGAAAGACATTTTGGTCTAGTTGGTGACAATTTCACAGGCGATGACCCTTCAAGCCGTTTACCAGGGTTTATTTCCATTGGTCATAATCGCTATTCTACAGCCGGTGGTCAACGGACATTAAGAAACGTTCAACCCCTCTATGCAGAATTTCATTCTGGAGGATTTGCATTGGCTCATAATGGGCATATCACAAATGCTTACACTATAAGAGACCAACTCAACGAAGCTGGCGCATTATTTCAAAGCACCTCCGATACAGAGGTTGTACTCCACCTGATTGCACGAGGTAAAAGTGGTGAATTCATTGACCGCTTTATTTCTGCAATCCGACAGGTAGAAGGCGGCTACGCTTTTGTAGGCATGACTAAAAACACTCTTGTTGGCGCAAGAGACAGACTTGGAATACGTCCACTGTTAATAGGAAGGCTTGGTGATAGTTATGTACTGGCTTCTGAGACTGTTGCTCTAGATATGATATCAGCTGAATTTGTCAGAGAAGTTGAACCTGGTGAAGTTGTAGCAATTAACTCTGACGGAATCCGTTCTTTTAGGGCATTTCCAAAGAGCGAACCAAGGCCTTGTATATTTGAATTTGTTTATTTCGCTCGTCCAGACAGTGTGGTGAACGGAAAAAGTGTTTATGAAGTTAGAAAGCGAATGGGTAAAAAGTTAGCAATGGAGGTTCCTGCAGATGTTGATGTAATAATCCCAGTACCTGATAGTGGCGTACCTGCTGCACTTGGCTTTTCTCAAGAAACAGGAATTCCATTCGAATTAGGCATAATTCGCAATCATTATGTTGGACGTACTTTCATACAACCTACTCAACAAATAAGAGATATGGGAGTACGTTTAAAACATTCAGCAAATAGAGCTATGATAGAAGGTAAACGCGTTTTACTTGTTGATGACTCAATCGTTAGAGGCACAACATCAACTAAAATTGTTAGGATGATCAAGGCAGCCGGAGCCAAAGAAGTACATTTTAGATCGGCCTCTCCACCAATTAAACATCCAGATCATTACGGTATTGATATGCCAACAAAAGAAAAACTTATAGCAGCGAACTACTCGCTTGAGGCGATGACAGAAATGCTAGAAGTTGATAGTCTTGGTTTTCTTTCAGTTGAAGGCCTTTATTGGGCTATGGGAGAGAAATTTAGAGAACTTAATGCTCCTCAATATACAGACCATTGCTTTACAGGTGATTACCCAACACCCCTAATTGATCGCGACCGGAAGCTATTAGATAAATCCAATCAACTTTCGTTTTTAGTTGAGGTTGCCTGAAAAAATGAATAATCAGATGATGAAAGGTCGCGTTACGCTTGTAACAGGAGCATCTCGTGGCATTGGTTATCAATCAGCAATAGCTCTCGCAAAAGCTGGGTCACATGTCATAGCAACCGCTCGAACGCAAGGTGGTTTAGAAGATCTTGATGATGCCATTAAATCTTTTGGAGGGGAATGCACACTTGTTCCCATGGATTTAAAAAACCTTGATGGTATAGACCAACTTGGAAAAGTTATAAATGACCGGTGGGGTAAACTTGATGGTTTATTAGCTAATGCTGGGACTTTAGGCGAAATAACTTTAGCATCGCATACAGTGCCTAAAAAGTGGAATGAGGTTATAGCCGTAAATTTAACAGCAAATTATAGACTAATTCGTTCACTGGACACATTATTAAAAGCATCGAAAGCAGGAAGAGCTCTATTTCTAACATCAAGTGTTGCAAACAGTCATACAGCTTATTGGGGCGCATACGCCGCGTCAAAAGCAGCATTAGAAGCCTTTGTTTCATGCTACGCAAAAGAAATTGAAATAACTAACTTGAAAGTTAACTTATTAAACCCAGGCGCAATGAGAACAGCTATGCGTGCAAAAGCTATGCCTGGAGAAAATCCAGAGGAGGTTCCAAACCCTTTATCGATAACGCCGTTAATATTAGAGATGCTTTCGGCATCCTACAGCGGAAATGATACATTAATTAACTTCAGAGAAACCAGCTATTATAAACATTAAATATTAATTATATTTCTACCAAGCAGATGTCTTTTTAACAGTTTTTAAAGAACTTATGTCATCAATATCAATTAGTTGCCTTAAATGAAAAACAGAACCTCCTATATTCGATAAAATATCATTAAGTGTGAATTTATTGGACCATCTCACATTATTAAAAATATCTTTTTTTACAGGCGCATTCATACCAATTAACCAGAAACCTCCGTCCTCAGCCGGACCAAAAACAGCATCATAAGATTTCAAAGCCTTAAATGCTGATGCTATATCTTTTTGGTTTAATTGCGGACAATCAGTTCCAATTACTACTATTGGACCTTGTTTTAAAAAGATCTCATAAAGCTTATTGGATAAAGTACCTCTGGCTTGTAAAACTTGTTTCATGCCTCGCCATTCAATTACTTTGCCTAGACTTTTTAAAGGTGTTCCAGAAATAATAACTTCCCATCTAGGGTCCTGTGTTCTTCTAATTACTTTTTTAATCATACTCTTATAGAGTCTATGCGTATGTACTTTACCAATATCAGCTGCCAATCTAGTTTTAGCTAATCCAAAAATTGGAGCACGGGACAAGATATAAACGCGTGGTTTCATTAATAAGTACGATATATTTCGTATAGTTTTTTTACTGAAATACCCCTTTTATAAGCCAAAAGAAGTTTCAAGTTTTTAAAACCTCTCTTAAAAATACCTTCCCTTTCATGCTTTGTAATATCAACAAGTATATGCCCATGCATAGATCTCAGAGCCTTCCTACCAAATCGCCTCTTTATAGCTTCAATTAATGCAACATCTTCAAATAACATCTGAGGGAGGTACCCACCACAATCATTGTACATAGTTTTTGATATTAGCAACCCTTGATCACCATAAGGCAAACCCAATAGCAAACATCTGGTGGCTACTAGTATATCCATAAATCTAGCTGAAAAACGTTTCGATTTGGCTTTAAACTTTAAATAGCCGGCAGATTTTGGGTGTCTTGTTATGTGTTGAATAATAATATTTTTTATATCGTCAGGGAGTTGATTATCTGCATGTGTAAAAAAATACCACTTTGCATTACAACAATATTTTGCTCCCAATGCCAACTGGTTCCCCCTACCCTTTGCTCCTATGGCAACAATTGCATTTTTAGCGGCATACTCCATTGTTCCGTCTGTTGAGCCTCCATCAGCTATTACAACACGGCTAAAAGATTTTAACTGCGGCAACAAAGATGATAATTGTTCAATACAATTTAAAGTTGGTATAACTACGCAAATCATATTTACTTATTTGCCTCTTATGACTTTAGTGGCAATAGATAAAAAAAATAATTCAAACTAATTGAACTTAACTATGCATAAATTAAAAAAACAAGTTCCAGATTTTTTATTTGAATCCGCATATAAAGGGCTTGTCTGTGGAGTGGATGAGGCTGGCCGTGGTCCGCTTGCTGGACCAGTGGTTGCTGCAGCCGTTATATTAAATCCATTTAATTACCCCGATGGGTTAAATGATAGTAAAGTTTTAAATACGAGTAAACGAGAAAGTTTATTTATAGATATTCAACAAACTGCTAAAATTGGAATTGGTATTTCAGAACCTGAAGAGATAGATAGAGTAAATATTCTTAATGCTAGTTTATCAGCCATGTATAAAGCTGTATCATCTCTTACAGTTTTACCTGATGTAGCGCTTATAGATGGTAACAGATCACCGAATTTTCCTTTTAAAACTGAGTGTATAATAAAAGGTGATAGTTTGAGTTTATCAATTGCTGCCGCATCAATTATAGCTAAAGTAACAAGAGATAAATTAATGCTAGAAGCAGAAAATAGATTTCCTGGCTATAGCTTTGGCACACACAAAGGTTATCCGACAAAAGTACATTTACAAAAACTTGAGCTTCTAGGCTCATCACCCATTCACAGGAAAAGCTTCAAACCTGTTAGGTTAAATCCATTGCAATAACTTGCATTAGGAATTTTTAGGACTATTTTAGTTAAATGTCAGAATCCTTATTAAGTCAGAAAATCAACGGATCAAATGAGTGGCAACCTCACCGACCAGAAAGACCCGTAAAATCGGAAGGTGGTAAGAAGTTCAGATTAGTAAGTGATTTCAAACCAGCAGGAGACCAACCTGCGGCAATTGAAGAACTCTGCCAGGGACTTAATCAATTAAATAGGGATCAGGTATTACTTGGCGTAACAGGATCAGGAAAAACATTTACAATGGCCAAGATAATAGAGAAACAACAACGACCAGCTTTAATTATGGCGCCTAATAAAACTCTCGCAGCTCAACTCTATTCTGAATTTAAAAGCTTTTTTCCAGATAATGCTGTCGAATACTTTGTATCTTATTATGATTACTATCAACCCGAAGCTTATGTACCAAGAACGGATACATTCATTGAGAAAGATAGTTCGCTCAATGAGCAAATTGATAGAATGAGGCACGCGGCTACAAGGGCCATACTTGAAAGGGATGACTGTATAATTATCGCATCTGTATCCTGCATTTATGGTATCGGTTCTGTTGAAACATATACAGAAATGACCATCGACATTGCAAATGGTCAGGAAATTAACCCCAGAGACTTCATCATGCAGCTAGTTCAATTGCAATATGAAAGGAATGATTTGGCGTTTCAAAGAGGTTCCTTTCGTGTCCGAGGTGATACAATTGAATTATTTCCTGCTCATTATGACGATACTGCTTGGAGGTTTGATTTTTTTGGTGATGAAATCGATTCTATTACTGTCTTTGATCCATTAACGGGTAGAAGCAGTAAAAAAATAGAAAATGTTAGAATTTATGCAAACTCTCATTACGTGACCCCAAGGCCTACAGTACAGTCAGCAATGAAGGGAATTAAAAATGAATTAAAAAATCGCTTGGAATATTACAACACTAACAAAAAATTACTTGAAGCACAAAGAATAGCACAAAGAACTGAATTTGATTTGGAAATGATAGCAGCACAAGGGTTTTGTACGGGTATCGAAAATTATTCTAGATACCTAACTGGACGAAACCCTGGCGAACCACCTCCTACTTTATTTGAATACTTACCAGAAAACGCTATTCTTTTTACAGATGAAAGTCATGTAACTGTTCCGCAAATAGGGGCAATGAGCAAAGGTGATTTTAGTCGAAAATCGACACTCTCTGAACATGGCTTTCGATTGCCAAGCTGTGTGGATAATAGACCTCTAAAATTTGAAGAATGGGAGGCTATGCGCCCACAAACCGTGCACGTATCTGCAACACCAGGAAAATGGGAAATGCTACAAACTCAAGGAATATTTACTGAACAGGTAATACGTCCTACAGGATTAATTGATCCTCCAGTTGAAATCAGACCCGTATCAACTAACGGGGCAAGTCAAGTAGATGATGTTATTCATGAAGTCAAAGTGGTTTCAGGTAAGGGGTTTAGATCTTTAATAACGACATTAACAAAAAAAATGGCAGAAGATCTCACTGACTACATGCATGATCAAGGGATTCGTGTTCGCTATATGCACAGTGATGTTGATACACTTGAACGAATAGAAATAATAAGAGACTTGCGTCTTGGAAAATTTGATGTTTTGATTGGCATTAACTTACTTAGAGAGGGCTTGGATATACCCGAATGTGCATTTGTTGGTATTTTAGATGCAGACAAGGAAGGCTTTCTCAGAAGCGAAACATCATTAGTTCAAACCATTGGTAGGGCAGCTAGAAATAGTGAAGCCAAGGTGGTGCTTTATGGCGATCGCGTTACAGGTTCAATGCAAAGGGCCATAGATGAAACGGACAGACGCCGAGCCAGGCAAGTCAAGCATAATGAGTTAAATAATATTACGCCTAAAACGGTGCTTCGAGGAGTGGCTGATACAGTTGGGGATAGTCAGGATGCACAGAAAATCAAGGATGAAGCAAATCGCTTTACTCCAACAGGGCAAATTAAAAAGAAATACATAAAAGATTTCGATAATTTTTCTGATTTCAAGGGAGGCAATAATATTATTGCTGTAATGGCTGATATTGAAAAGCAAATGTTCAAAGCCGCAGAAAATTTAGAGTTTGAAAAAGCTGCAAAATTAAGGGATGAGCTAGAGAAGCTCAGAATTGATACTTAAAAAATATATGCATAAATATTCTATCTTTTAATTAAGCCAATATCAGTATTACAAAGCTTATCCCAGAAACGGAAATACAGTCCATAATTACCTTTGAAATTAGTATGATGAAGATTATGATGACTAGCAGTAATAATATTTTTGCCCCACGAACCTTCAATCCATTTTTGAGGGTATATTTCCCATCCAGCATGGTTAAAAATAGCATTTACTGTCATAATCATCAGTAAAGCAAATGCTGCATATATATGGATTGGCACTAAAAGTGCCAGAACAGGTAAAAGCCAAGCAGCACTAAAAGCCTCCAACGGATCAAAAGAAAAACTAGCCCATGGTGTCGGTTGAATAGATTTATGATGCCCAGAATGCATCCATTTAAAAAGAGTTTTTTTATGCATCAACCTGTGTGTCCAATAGAACCATGCATCTTGAACGAATAGGTATATAAGCATACTTAAAATAACCCAAAACCAACCATTCATGCCTTCAGGTACTCCAGAATAGATTGCAGTACCGCCATATTTCCACATCTCCAAAACCACAGCAGTTGGTGCAGCATATATAAAAGAGCTAATTAAAGAGAGTTTGATCTCATGTTTTATAGTTTTAGGGTTAGGGGGGGACTTTGATAATTTAAAAGCATTTTTAAAATAAAATTTACTGTTCCACAGCATCCAATGCAAAGGGCCAACAATTAAAAAATACCTCAACTGAATGATAAAAGTTAAGGCTATATAAGTAATTAGTAACTGATGTGGCGCTTCTAACAAGGTCTCCATAGATAGAATATAATTTAGTTAAGTGTATTATGTAAACATCCTTTTCACTTTATATAAAGTCTAGTTATTATCTAATATAATTAATAGAAAAATTTGGGTAATTTAAAGTTTGACGGTATCAATCTAAAGAGCTTAAATTAATCTATGGAAAATATTATAATCGCTATAGACCAAGGTACAACAAGTTCACGTACATTAGTATTTTCATTAACAGGTGAAACTTTATTTGTAGCACAAGAAGAGTTTCCTCAGCTTTATCCTAAAGATGGCTGGGTTGAACATAATCCGGAAGATATTTGGAATAGCACATTAAACACCTTAAAGTTAGCTTATGAGTTTATCAAAGAAAATACATATGGGATTACCGGCTTAGGCATTACCAACCAACGTGAAACAACAATCCTGTGGGATAAACTTACAGGAGAGCCGATATATAATGCAATTGTTTGGCAAGATCGTAGGACTGCCAAAATCTGTGAAGAAATCAAGCTTAATTATTCTGACAATGAGTTGAACTCAAAAACAGGTCTACTTATTGACCCTTACTTTAGTAGTACTAAAATTTCTTGGATATTAGATAATGTCAAAGGAGCAAGAGAAAAGGCAGTTAAAGGAGAACTTGCCTTTGGAACCATTGATACTTTTTTAATATGGCGCCTTACTAAAGGTAAATCTCACTATACTGATGCCACTAATGCAAGCCGAACAAATCTATTTAATATTCATAATCAAACATGGGATAAAGACTTACTCAAATTATTCAAAGTGCCTGTAAATGTTTTACCTACAGTAAAAAACTCAGCAGATAATTTTGGATATATAGATTTTTCGATTTTAGGAGAAAGCATTCCAATATTTAGTGCCATTGGCGATCAGCAGGCAGCAGCTGTCGGTCAAAATTGTTTTGTTAAGGGGGATATAAAAAGCACATATGGGACTGGTTGTTTTGTAATTCTTAATACGGGAGAAGAATGTGTTAAATCTAAAAATAATCTCATCTCAACAATATGTTACAGACTAAATGGGAAAGTGACTTATGCCCTAGAAGGATCAATATTTATCGCAGGGGCAGCTGTGCAGTGGCTAAGAGATGGAATTAAGATCATCAAAACGGCATCAGATGTAGAGCCGCTTTGCGGCAAGCATAATACAAATAGGGGTGTCTACCTTGTTCCTGCCTTTACTGGACTAGGCGCTCCTCACTGGGACCCTAATGCACGCGGTGCCTTGTTTGGTATTACAAGAGATACAGGAAGGGAGGATATAGCGAGAGCAGCAATTGAATCAACATGCTATCAAACATATGACTTGATAAAAGCAATGTCAGATGACGGTATAGCATCGAATTCTATGCGAGTTGATGGAGGTATGGTGGAAAACCAATGGATGGTTCAATTCCTATCAGACATACTTGACATTCCCATAGAATGCCCATCTTCAAAAGAAACAACAGCATTAGGGGCTGCTTATTTAGTAGGGTTGCAAGCTGGTATTTATAAATCATTAGATGATATAAAAAAACATATTAGAATAAATAGACATTATTCCCCAAAAATGGGCAATGAAGAAAGAACAAAACTNCTCAACGGATGGGTAAATGCTGTAAAAAGAGTATTATCAAATTACCCTTGAATGATAGAAAGACAAAATATCGCAAAAAATAGTCAGTCATTTAATATGAATCTAAAAAAGAATATGATAAAGAAATGTTCAATCAAACGAAATAGAACAACATTACATGCTTCCTGATTCAAACATTAAAAACATAGTTATTGTGGGCGGAGGTACTGCAGGGTGGATGACAGCTGCGGCTATATCGCGCCTGCTTAACCACCCAGAGATTAAAATAAATTTGATCGAGTCAGATACCATTGGCACAGTTGGAGTTGGCGAAGCAACAATACCGCATTTAAGATTCTTTAATCAGTTACTTGGTTTGCATGAAGATGACTTTGTGAAGAAAACTAATGCTACTTTTAAATTGGGTATTGAATTCGTCAACTGGGATAAAATTGGAAAAAGTTATATTCACCCCTTTGGGCCATATGGGGTGCCAATGGGAGGCTTGCGGTTTCACCATTACTGGCTGAGACAAAAACAGATGGGAAGCCAAATTCCAATTGATGATTATAATTTACAAATAATGGCAGCTAAAGCAGGTAAATTTCATAGACCACAGAATATAAAAAAATCGCCACTCAGCACTATAGATTATGCCTTTCATTTTGACGCTACACTATATGCAAAATACATGCGAGAATTCTCAGAAAAAAATGGAGTTAATCGCATAGAGGGTAAAATTGTCAAATGTCATCAAAATTCTAAAAACGGTTTTATTGAAAACGTACAACTCGAAAATGGCCAAATAATAGAGGGAGATTTATTTTTTGACTGCTCCGGCTTTAGAGGATTGTTAATTGAGCAAACATTAGAGACTGGATATAGTGACTGGTCTAATTATTTACCCTGCAACAGTGCAGTAGCCCAAGCAAGTGAAAAAGCTGAAGATCCAATACCATACACAAAAGCCACAGCTAAAGAGGCTGGTTGGCAATGGCGTATTCCTTTACAATCGCGAACAGGTAATGGACATGTCTATTGTAACGATTATATTTCTGATGAGGAGGCCTTGAAAAGCTTACATAAAGGCATGGATAGTAATCCAATTGGCATTCATAAACAGTTACGGTTTAAAACTGGAATCAGAAAAAAAACTTGGAATAAAAATGTTATTTCATTAGGATTAGCAGCCGGTTTCTTAGAGCCTTTAGAGTCTACTTCAATCCATCTTATTCAAACTGCAATAGCTCGTTTAATGACAAATTTTCCCGATAAACACTTCAATGAAGCAGATATAAATTATTATAATCAAAGGACTCTACTAGAATATGAACAAGTCAGAGATTTTTTAATACTACATTATAAAGCAACCGAACGAGACGATACTCCATTTTGGAATTATTGTAGAAATATGCAAATACCAAATACTCTAAAAGAGAGAATGAATATTTACATGGAAAACGCGAGACTTTATCGTCATGATAACGAATTGTTTGGCGACGCTAGCTGGTTTGCAGTTATGCATGGACAAAATATGCATCCACAAAGGTTTCATCCAAATGCTAATATAATGCCTGATGCTGAATTAGATAAACGTATGTCTGAAATCCATAAAACCTGGGCGGCTTGCTTGGATACATTGCCAACTCATCAAGAATACATTGATCAGCACTGTAAATCAAATATCTGATCAACATAATAATTTTTAATCAAACCCGTATAGCATAAGCACTATTCGTTCATTAGTTTTGTTCATTATTTTTATGATCTTAATCTATTACTCATAAAATTTTACAAAAAAAATGGAGGGACAAGCCCTCCATTATTCATTAATAATTTTTATATTAGAACTGATACCTTAGACCAACTCTAATACGTCTATCTCCAACAAAACTAGTTCTCCCGAAGCGTTGACCATCAGCAGAAATTTGCTGCGATGCCTTAGCCTTTGTATCTAGAATATTGGCGACCTGGACACGGAACTGCAAGTTATCATTAAAGTCATACTTTGCAGATGCATCAAGATAACCTCTTTCCTCCTGAATAATAGGAGCGCCTGTTACATAATCACGATACGAGCTCAAATACTCTGACCTCCAGTTATATGCTAGTCTAAATTCAAACTGCTCATCTTGATATATACCAATCAAGTTAGCAGAGTGATCAGATAGGCCTAAGAAATCCTGCACACCAAAACGATATATTCTTTCGAATGAGTCAGGAATACCATCGTTATTTGCATCTGCAATCGCGGCTGGTGGGTTAGTCTTAGCCTCAATATAAGTATAGTTAGCTTGCAATCCTAAGTTTGAAAATAAACCAGGCAGATCATCAAAGAACTGAGTATAGGCAACTTCAAATCCTTGAATTTCAGCTTCATCTTGGTTTAGATCACCATTAAATACAACAGGAACTTCTACACCATCCAGTGTTTCGGTACCAATAGTTTGCGAAGCATAGACTATATTGTTTTTGATATTTTTCTTGAAAAGTGAAAGTGTAAATGAGTTGTCATCACCAAAGTAATGCTCATATGACACATCAAAATTCCATGATGTAATCGCTTCAAGATTCGGGTTACCACCATAAATACTGATTTGCTGAGGTGTTATGGCTTGTATAATGCCGGGAACTACAGAGTCGTCCACATCATAACCGAGGTTAGCAACTGCAACCTGGTCAGCTCTTAACTGAGCAACATTTGGACGCGTAATACCCTTACTCACACCGAAACGAATTAAGGCTTCATCATTAAGGTTCCATTTAGCATTAAAAGACGGAAGCCAGTAATCGGTTGTATTAAACTCACCGTCAAACTGCGTATCCGCTTGGTCAAAATAAGCAACAGTTCCAGGAGCAAAAATTGCTTCATTGGCACCTGTTATATTTATATAATCAACCCCGCCTGTTCCTTTAACATCAGTAGATGTGTAACGAATACCTACGTTACCATCAATTGACATACCATTATTAAACTCATTGCCAAAATCTAATTTTGCGTAGAAATCTTGAGTTTTCTCTTGAATTGATCCAATTAGGCCTCGGTTATCATAATCAACAACTCCATTAACACGCAGAGGCTGCCAATCACCTATTTGTGGATTACCAGCTGCATTTACTCCAGTACCAAGCAATGCTTCGCCTTGAAGCGATGAAACCCAAGCATCATAGTTTTGCAACAGAGCTCTATCTACAAATAGTACGGATGTATTATTACCTACAACTGTGTCGCCGCGGAAGAAATCAGTAAAATCTACTTCTTCGTATCCACCTTGAGTCAAGTCGGCCATTGGCATATATCCACCAGCCCAAGGAGCGGCAACAGATGCCCAGTTCAAACCCGCTGAGCGGTTTGTCTGGTCACGCTCAGCAATTCGCGCGCCAAATTCGATTGAGTCAAACCAACCGTCGCCGTCAAATTCATACTCAACATCGGCTTTAACCGCGTACATGTCACCTTCATTATCATTAAACTCATCTGCTGAGAAAAGAAGGTAAGCATTTCTTGGGTCGTTGAGAGCGTCTGTTGCTGATGCCTGACCTCCTGTTCTTGTCAAATACGGGTTACTCGCAGCGCCTATAAGCTCAACTTGCGGGTTATCCAAATCTGGGTTTATTGTGAAGTCTGAGAAGAAACGTGTACCGCCCCAGAGACGTTCTTTTGTAAATTCAGCAGTAGTCTTGTGTGCATCAATATTGATAAACAAACGCTCAGATGGCTGCCATTTAATATTTAGTGACATATCATCTGTTACTGAACGATCTTTTTGGTGTATTGCAAGGTTTGTGAAATTGGCACCGTTGGAACCAGTCCAATCACGCAGGTTGTTTGAAATTACACCCGTTTCATAAAGTCCTGTAATGGAATATGTATTTTCACAAACAAAGTTTGGATCATTAGCGCCATTACATGATGGAATATCTGCAGAAAAAGGGGTAGTTGTAAATCCAGGTGCTATGTTAGTTAGGTTGCCTGGAGGGTTACCTGGGAAAAAGCTTTCACCATCTGGAAAGAATTCTAATGTTCTCTCGTCCTGGTCTACACTGTTTTCGATACGCGCAAATTTAGCTGTAGCTTTAAAAGTGCCATCATTATTTTGCCACTGGCCAGCTACGTAGTAACTGTCTCGGCCTCTATCAACTTCGTTTGTACGAAGCTGAAAACCACCCGGAACACCTATTAGCTCACTTGAACCTGCAGCCACAGGAATCGGAAGAAGTTGACCCACTTGGAAACCATGTAAGTCTGACTGTAATTCTGATGATGAGAATGATGCGAGTAAACCGAACTCTCCATTTGTACTATCCCAGCGATTACTGGCGATTACGCTGTAATCTGGGCTCCACTCGTTGCGAAGGTCAGTATAAGTGCCATCTATTGATGCAGACATAAAAGATCCTGTCTTATCAAATGGCTCAAGTGAACGAAGATTAATGGTACCACCAATACCACCTTGGATAAGGTCAGCTGAAGCGTTTTTGTAAACATCAACAGCGCCTATTAATTCTGGAGGAACAGTACCAAAATCTAAAGAACGACCGCCATTAGCAGAAAAAGCATCTCTACCATTAAATTCAGAACGTACTAAAGTAAGACCCCGAATAAGGTTGCCTCCGCCTTCAGGTGAAGGGAAGTCACCTTGGCTTCCTCCTAAACCAAAACGCTGAACAACAACACCAGGAACTCGGGCTAATGCCTCAGCAACTGATAGATCAGGTAGTGCACCAACGTCCGAAGCCGTAATAGAGTCAACAGCTGTATCAGCATTTCTCTTGAGGTCTCTTGCAGTCTTGATAGCCTGACGAATACCCGTCGCAACTACTTCACCTTCTTCCTCTACATATGTTTCCTCTGCTGTAGCTGAAGATGTATCTTCCTGCGCATACACGGGTGACATTAAACCAAAGCTTGCAACTAATGCTGTTGTTCCCAACAACGCTAGCTTATTTAGACGTTCTACTGACGCATTAATATTAGAATTCACTATTTTCTCTCCCTTATTGCCAAAAAGGCATACTTCTTTGTGAAGTAATTATTACAGTTAAATTATATAACTTTAGTACTACTTAAGCGTAATTTGACAGCGCTGTCAATTACCTTTCATTAAATATTAGTTGCTATAAGATGACAGATTTATGGAAATCATTTTTAATAAGTATTGATATCAATGCGCGCATTTGGCACGTTGTAAATCTAAACTAAAAGATAACCTATGAATTCAATTTTGATTGTAAATACATAACGTAGCAGCCCAACAACATCCAGTACAAGGAGCAAATGTTTTGAAAATTGAGAAAATTTGTATCGTGGGCGGCGGCACAGCGGGGTGGATGTCAGCAGCTGGTTTATCTAATAAATTCAGTGATTTAGGGATATCTATAGAACTCGTAGAGTCAGATAAAATTGGTACAGTAGGCGTCGGAGAGGCCACCCTTCCGCATATAAGGTACTTTAATAATTCTTTGGGAATAAATGAAAAGGACTTTATGCTGGCTACCCGAGCTACATTTAAACTGGGAATAGAATTTTGCGATTGGGGCAAAATTGGAGACCAATATGTGCATCCCTTTGGTGACTACGGAATAACTATTGATAACATTGAATATCATCATTTTTGGTTAAGACTGTTGCAGAAAGGGCACAAGTCTAGACTTTGCGATCACTCTTTTCCAGTCTTAGCAGCCGAATCTGGGAAATTCCAACACCCGCAAGGTGATAACAATGAAATTGGCTCTAACTTTGGGTATGCATATCAATTTGATTCGGGCCTTTATGCTAAATTTTTGAGGAAATATTCTGAGGCTAGGAATGTCATAAGAACAGAAGGCCGAGTTACAGAAGTTCTCCAAAACCATGAGAACGGAAACATCACCTCGATACTATTGGAAGACGGGTCTACGATTGAAGCAGATATTTTTATAGATTGTTCAGGTTTCAGAGGCCTACTTATAGAGCAAACACTAAAGACAGGTTATGAGGACTGGAGTAACTGGCTCCCTTGTAACAAAGCCGTTGCCGTTCAATGTGAACAAGAAGGGCCTAGCCTTCCCTACACCAGGGCAACAGCTAGAACAGCAGGATGGCAATGGCGTATACCGCTTCAGCATAGAACAGGTAATGGATATGTATACTGGGATAAATACATTTCAGATGATGAGGCAACACATCAGCTACTGAGCACATTAGAAGGAAGGGCAATAACAGAGCCAAAACAGCTTTTCTTTAAAACAGGGAAAAGAAAAAAATTATGGCAAAAAAATGTAATAGCGATTGGTTTGTCAGGGGGGTTCATGGAACCCTTAGAATCCACTTCAATTCACCTTATTCAAGAGGGTATAACCTCACTAATAGAGCTCTTTCCTGATAAATCTTTTCCTGAAAGCGATATAGAAGAGTACAATCGCCGTATGAATTTAAACTTTGATAGAGTTCGTGATTTCTTGCTTCTGCACTATGTAGCAACGCAGCGAGATGATAGTGATATGTGGAACTATTTTCGCAATATGACCTTGCCACCAAGCCTGAAAGATAAAATCACAGCTTGGAACAATAGAGGATATTTAACTAAATACGAACACGGCGTATTCCACCCACCCAGCTGGTTGGCAGTGATGGCGGGTCAAAATTTAATGCCAAAATCTTATGATATTAGGGCAAATCGTATCGATTATAATATCATTAAATCAAAATTAGACTCCATAAGAAATGACAATAGAATAGCTGTTAAAAATACACCTGAGCATGCTTCATATTTACAAGAATATGGCGCTAGCATAGTTAAATAATAATGAATAATTCTAACATAAAAAATATTATCATATGTGGAAATGGATTAGCTGGTGTAATAACTACAGCAGCACTGGCCAAGGCACTGCCAAAGGAAACCAAATTAACGTTAATAGATACCCTCTGCACTCACGAAAAAGATATATTTTACGGAAATGTAACATCAACATCAACTTACGCATTTTTACTAAGTTTGGGCATAACTGAAATTGAACTATTAACCCAAAGCAACACGTCTTTTTCATTAGGAACACATTATTTAGACTGGGGCGAGGAAAAAAATTCATGGTATCAATGCCATCATCAACCTCTACCCCTGATACAAGGAGTAATGTTTCACCACTATTTAAATCGAATCACCGCCAAATTCCCAGAGCAATCAGCTATAGGTCCCTATATTATGTCTGTGTGTGCAGCTAATAAAGGGGTTTTTGCCCACCCATCAAAAGACCCTAAAAGTCCCTTAAAAAATATAGAATATGGTTATCATTTTCATCCTGCTGAATTACGAAAAATAATAGGTAGAAAATTAGATAACTGGGATATAAATATAGAAAAAGGAAGCATAAAATCCATCGAAAAATCTAATGGAAAAATTAAATCTTTAACATTATCCAATGGCGCTAATATATCAGGTGATTTTTTTATTGATTGCACTCAGGGTAATTTAGGAATTTATGATAAGCGTATTAATTTTGGACATAATCGTACACTCAAAGCGGTAGAGAATATTTCACCTCATAACGAGATAATCGGCTCTTGTAGAAAAGTTCATGGCAATATTGAAAAATGGAAATCACAAACATTTTTACAAGATAAACTTCAAATACTTAGTATAAGTGAGATATCCAACAAAAAAGATAATGATACTGAATCACGAACTCATCACTCAACCGGTGTTACCATTACCACTGGTTTTTCTGAAAATCCCTGGATAAATAATTGTCTTAGATTAGGACATAGTGCAGCTGTATTATCACCATTAACACCAGCACCCATTATGCTTTTACAAAATGATGTTAAGAGGATGTTGGAGCTAATTCCAATTTCGCACGATATGAAAATTGAAGCTAAAGAATATAACCGCCGTTTCACAGAAGATTATATTCACGCATCTACATTCGAGAGTGCATTTCAACCCGCCCAGACCATTATAAAAAAAGAAAGCTATGAAAACAAAATTGAAGAACTAATTTATGATAAACTTAAAAATAAAATAATGCAATTTAAGAGTAGAGGCATTGTTCTGCAATATGACCTTGAACCATTCAACAATGAGGACTGGATCCAGATACATTTGGGTATGAAACGCATACCAAAAAGGTATGACGCATTAGCAGATAGGCTCGATGAAACTCAGCTAATAGAAACACTAAAAAACATCAAAAAAAATAATTTTATAATATCAGAAAAAATACCCCCACTTAACAAATACATCACAGGATTGATAAAATATCTCAGGAAGCAGAATGACAAAGTCCAATCAAAATAATATAAAAAATATAGTTATTGTAGGCGGAGGCTCAGCGGGCTGGATGACAGCTGCCGCTTTATCAAGCATGTTAAGCCCTAATAATGTAAATATTACACTGATTGAGTCAGAACAGATTGGCACTGTGGGAGTTGGAGAGGCAACAATTCCGGATATGTTAAATTTCAATGCCATGCTGGGGATTGATGAAGCTGAGTTTTTAAAAGCAACAGATGGAACATTTAAACTGGGAATAGAATTTAACAACTGGGGTCGCAAAGGCGACTCATATTTTCATCCCTTCGGTAATATTGGCGTAGATATGCAAGGGATTGACTTCCATCAATTTTGGCTTCGCTCTAAAGAGGGAGGCAGTACTGCAAAGTTACAAGATTATAGTATCTGCGCAGTCGCAAGTGTCGAAAATAAATTTTCTATGCCAGATCAAAACCCAAGATCTTTATTATCTCATTTACGTTATGCATATCATATTGATGCAACCAAATATGCGAAATACTTACGTAATTATGCTGAATTAAGACACGTTAATCGTTTGGAAGGTAAAGTCACTCAAGTAAACCTAGACCAAGAAACTGGAAATATAGCCAATCTTCAAATGGAAAGTAAACAAATTATAGAAGGTGATTTCTATTTTGATTGCACTGGGTTTAGGGCTTTACTGTCTGATGGAGCACTTAAGGTGCCATTTACAGATTGGAGCCACTGGTTACCTTGCGATAGCGCTCAAACTGTAGCAAGCAAACAAAAAGGAGAACTTTTACCCTATACGAAAGCCACAGCTAAAACAGCTGGGTGGCAATGGAGAATACCCACCCAACGTAGAACAGGTAACGGGCATATTTATTCAAGTAAATTCATGAGAGACACCGATGCAACTGAAGTATTATTAGATGGGATCGACAGTGAACTTATTGGAAACCCACGTAAAATAAGCTTTAAAACTGGTTGTCGTAAAAATTTATGGAATAAAAACTGTATTTCCATTGGTTTATCAGCAGGCTTTTTAGAGCCATTGGAGTCAACTTCGTTATATCTCATTCAAGTGGGTATTAGTAAATTTATATCTCTATTTCCGACAACTGAAGTTTCAGAGGTGGTGAGAAGCGAATATAACAAACAGATGTTAAAAGAATTTCATCAAGTTCGTGATTTTATTATATTGCATTATAAAGCAACAGAACGGGATGATAGTGAATTTTGGAATTATTGCAGAAATATGAGTGTTCCGGACAGCTTAAGTGCCAAAGTAGAACTTTTTAGAGAAGCAGGTAGAGTATTTAGATATGATGATGAATTATTCTCGAAGCCTAGCTGGATCGCAGTTTGCTTAGGGCAGAATATAATACCAAAGAACATTGACCCCATAATTTCCTCATTACCGTTTAATCAAGTGCAGCATAGTCTCGACTCCATGCAAAATGCCATGAAAGTTAGTGTAGATAAAATGAAAACTCATGAAGAATTTATCAAGCATTACAATGCCAGCTCTATATAGCTTATTTTAGATATTTGACAGCGCTGTCAAATACTTATAATTACAACAACATATAGTTTTTGTTGCTTTGATTACGGATAGGATTTTAAATATGAGTAAACTTCGTTTAATTCTAATATTATCTCTGACTAGTTTTTTACCCGCCCAAAGTGAAGACATAGGCTCTATCGAAGAAATAATAACAACAGGAACTATTCAAACTGACCCAGCAATGTCGGCTTGGCGTGCTGGGGATTTTGCCACTGCTGAAATTGAATTTAAACAAAATGCTTTTTGTGCATTAAGGGTTGAACGTAACTTCATTTCAGGGCTTGAGGGAGCCAGAGACAGTACAATACGCTCTGATGTTGGAACAGATATTGATCTTCCCGCCCAACCATCAGGCGGCTTAGGAGGTGCAGTTGTAGCACCAACGACACAACCTGTAATACCTAAGGTTCAGCTCAATTCATCGGATTTTAGAAATAAAGATAATGAAGGAACACGTACATGCGAAGATAGGGGTTTCCAAATTTACATGATGGGTATGTCACAACTAAAGCTTGGAAAGCGTGATGAAGCCAAAGCAACACTTTTAAGATCAACAGGGTTAAGAAAAAACTTATATGATGCGCATTTCAGGTTGAGTTTAATGGAATACCAAGACAACAACCTCAAAAAAGCGAATGAACACTATAAAAAATTAAAAAAACTGGGGTCAAAATGTAAAAAATGTGTAGCAAAAAAAGAGATTGTGGCACAAATTAAATACCTTGAAAACCTTCTCGGATAGAACCTAAAAAAATTTAAACACATAAAGGAATAATATGTTAAACCGAATATTTATAACGATATTTTCTTTTGCTCTTTTAATATTTGGAGCAAACATAACTTCTTCTGCCGATGAAATGAATAGCTCAAGTGATCAGAGAGCATTTCCGTTTTTAGTCAGTAGTCTAAATTTTGACTGGGTAACCTACGGGCCAGACAAAAGAGAAAAAATAGTGGAATCAGAAGGTGCTCCAAGCGGAATGGCCTACAGGGTTACTGTAAGAAAGAAAAAACCTAACTCTTGGGACATAGCAACACGTAATGATATGGTAAAAGATATCAAAAAAAATGATATCATAGTTGTTTCTTTCTGGGCCAGAGCAGCCAAACCTCAAAAAGGGAAGGAAAAAGGCGATATTTTAGTCGCATTACAAAGAAATATAGAACCTTATGACTCTGTCATTGAAGAACGTATTGCGCTCGATAAAGAATGGAAACTCTATTACCTCACAGGAAAAGCTAACCGTGACTATGCAGCTGAAAGAACTGAGTGGAACTATAACCTAGCTTTTGCCAGACAAACTGTTGAGCTTGCGGAGTTTTACGTTACAAATATAGGCCCTGATGGAGACCCAGAACAATACATGCCATAATATACTGCTTTACCAGTATCAAAAATAATTTAGGTTATATATGACACTTATATTCTATGATTACAGTAAGGCGCCTAGCCCTAGGCGGGCTAGAATTTTTTTAGCTGAAAAAAACGTACCACATAAAACTGTTGAAATTAATCTCATGGCAAATGAGCAAATGGGAGATGCATTCCGTAAAATTAATCCTGATTGCACTGTTCCTGCATTACAGCTTGAAGATGGAAAAATCTTAACTGATAACGCCTCTATCGCAGCTTATCTCGAGGAAATTTATCCAGAGCCCCCCCTGTTAGGCACTACACCCTATGAAAAAGCTGTTATAGCATCCTGGCAATCGAAGATAGATCATGAGTTTGGTATGGCAGTTGCTAGTGCTTTGCGAAATGCTAACCCTGCAATGAAAGATAGATCGCTGCCAGGAAAACATAATTACAAGCAAATACCAGAACTATCCATAAGAGGACTTAAGCAGATAGACAACTTTTTAAATTTTCTAGAAACACACCTCCAAGAGAAAGAATTTATTTCGACAGGAAAATTCACAATAGCAGATATCTCTGCAGCATGCGCCTTAGATTTTGCGAGGGTTGTTAAAAAGAAAGCCAACGAAAATATGCACCCTAATATAATACGGTGGCGGTCAGGTCTTTCCCAAAGAAAGAGCTTTAACATTTAATCAACAGCATGCAGTGTAGAATGCGTGGTAGGGGGAGAGAGACTTGAACTCCCGACCAACCCGTTATGAGCGGGTGGCTCTAACCAACTGAGCTATCCCCCCATTTGGCAATCGGTCGCTCTATAGCGCGGCTTTATGTATAGGGAAAGAGCAATTTTACAATCTAAGTAAGATTAATACAATTATTTATAATTTATTTAAGTATTAAACTGATTTTTATTTTTTATATGCTGCTCCACGATAATAGTAGCAGCAATCTGACCTAATAGATTTACACAGCTTCGCATCATATCTGGAATACGGTCTATCCCAAGAATCAAACCTAAGCCTGATACTGGAACTCCTATTGTGGCCAAAGCTGGTGTCATTGTCACCACACCTGAGGATGGAACTGGTGCTACTGTAAGTGACACGAGGAACGTTGCAAAAATTATTCCTCCTAAAGAGCTTGTAACTAAACTTACATCATAAATATGCGCTAGAAATATTATTGCAGCACCCTGAAACAAAGCACTCCCTGGTCTATAAATCGATGCACCCAGAGGTATTAGCATGTCTGATATTTGCTTTGAAACATTGAGCTTACTAACTGTATGCTCAAGGGAAACTGGAATAGCTGCAGCAGTGCTTGTAGTGGAAAAGGCAATCGAAGCGGGGCCAAAACTACCTTTAAAAAATGTAGACATATTCATTTTTACATAAATTATTAGCATAGGTAAAAAAACAAATGCTAGTAGCAAAAAAAGTCCAATCAATACGCATAGTATAAAGACTATCAGACTTTGGATAAGGCTCCATCCCAGCAAAGCTGTAGAGGACGCAACCAATCCAAATACCCCTAAAGGTGCTAGATAAAGTATCCACCATACAAGCTTTATTAAAGCCTCACTAAAATCTTCGGCTGCTAATACCATTCTCTTTCTTTTTTCACTAGCAAGCGTTCCCGTCGCAGCAGCAAGCAAAGCAGTAAATACTATCAGCGGAAGTATTTGACCATTAGATGCTGCAGAAAATGGATTAGCGGGAATCAGACTTACAATAAAATCTACAGCAGATTGTAATTCAGGTACTTGACTGTAAACATTCGTTGGCATTTTAATCTCAGGTATAAACCGCAATCCCAAAAACATAACACCCATCCCTATAACGATAGCGGGTAAAAGTGTTCCACAGTAGAATGTAAGAGTAGCTACCCCAATACTACCTAATTTTTTTGGATCCCCCAAGCGGGCTATGCTGGTAAATATTACAGAAACCACAAGTGGAATCACCACCATTTTTACAGCATTTATAAATATCTGACCTAATGGCGTGGAAGTCTTTGCTACTGTGTGCAAAATTTCATTTCCAGTCATAGATGCGCCTAAGCCGACGATCAAACCTAATATTAATCCTAATGAGATCAGTTTATTTAACATAGAACAACTTTCTTAAATCATCATCAGTTTAACAAAATTACAAAGAATTTTTCAATTCGAGGTTTAATTTCAAATTTCCAATTATTTTCATACGCCTTCATTACAAAATCATTGCATAAGGTCTATGCAAAAGTGACGCTTGTAATGTTTAATAAAAAAATAGAATATATAATAATGTTTACATTAAAAGAATTTTTATCAAAAATGCATGTTGAGGAGATTGATACCTACCTTTTTACTGGTGAAGCGCTCAGAATGGGCCTTCCAAGAGTTTTTGGAGGACAAGTTCTAGGGCAAGCTTTAAATGCAGCAGTCAGAACGGTTGATCCTGTTAGGCGACCACACTCATTGCATGCTTATTTTCTTCGCCCAGGGGACTTAAATTCACAGATAATTTACGAAGTTGACCCAATACGAGACGGAAAAAGTTTTTCGACACGTCGAGTCGTAGCAAAACAAAAAGGTAAAGCTATTTTTAATGCATCTCTTTCATTCCAAAAAATGGAGAATGGTTTAAACCATCAAATGGATTTACCTTCGCACATTCCAGGACCAGATAACATCTTACCGGACATTGAACACATTAAAAAACTTTCTAAAAATAATCCAAAGGTAAATATTGAAACATTAAGACAGCACAGCCTTATCTTTGATAGTAAAGTCGTAGAAATACGAACACCAGAGTTATACAAGGTAGTTGAACCTGGGGAGTATGATCCTGAATTTGGGTTTTGGTTTAAATTCAGTGATGACATTGGAGATGACCCTATAACACATAGGACTCTTCTAGCTTTTATTTCTGATAAAGCACTCATGTCTGTTGGCTTGATGCCTCATACTTGGAATAGAGATACGCATAACTTAATTGGAGCAAGTCTTGATCATGCAATGTGGTTTCATTCGGAAATTAGAGTTAATAAATGGATTTATTATCATATTGATAGCCCAAGAGCCATGAGGGCTAGGGATTTTGGACGAGGTAGCTTTTACTCGCAAAATGGAGAGCTTATAGCATCTACAGCCCAAGAGGGCCTAATCCGTATCGTAAAAAATAGATAAATTTAAATTTTCTTGGTGAAGAGATAATGAAAAGAAATATAATAATACTCGCAATAACTATAATTTCATTTTTAGCGATAATCGTTAAAAACTCAGATAAAAATCCGACTATAGAATTCGAAAAATTTACATTAGATAATGGATTAGAAGTAATACTTCATATTGATAAATCAGATCCTATTGTTGCTATTAACTTAGCTGCACACGTTGGTTCTGGCAGGGAACAGCCTGGACGAACTGGGTTTGCTCATTTGTTTGAACATCTACTATTTCTAGACTCAGAAAATTTAGGCTATGGCGGGCTTGATGAAATGAATACGCGAATAGGGGGCAATGGTACGAATGGTTTTACAACAAATGATATGACGCAGTACTTTCAAGCTGTGCCAAAAGAGGGTCTTGAAAAAATTATTTGGGCAGAAGCAGATAAATTAGGTTGGTTTATAAACACGGTCACACAAGAAGTACTGGATAATGAAAAACAAGTCGTTAAAAACGAAAAACGGCAACGCGTAGACAATCAACCCTTTGGTCATAACCTTTATATTGTATCAAAAGCACTTTATCCTTCTGACCACCCATACAATTGGCAAGTTATCGGATCATTAGATGATTTAGATTCAGCGACACTTGATGACGTAAAAGAATTCTATGGAAAATGGTATGTGCCTAATAATGTGACTTTAACTTTATCTGGAGACTTTAATAAATCAGAAGCCAAAAAACTGATAATTAAATATTTTAGTGAAATACCTAGAGGAAATGATATTTCACCATATGAAGCAGAACCAGTTTCATTAAAAGCAGACAAAAGCTTTTACCATGAGGATAATTTTGCTACATTACCGCAGCTATCTATAACATGGCCTGCTGTAGAACAGTACCATCCTGATTCATATGCAATAAATATACTAATTGAATATTTAACCGATGGTAAAAATGCGCCTCTTAACAAAATAATGATTGATGAGGACAAGGTTACTTCACAAATAACAACCTTTAACTACACCAAAGAAATAGCCGGTGAAATTTACATGTTTATGTCCCCTAATGAAAATATAAGTATTGATTCCCTTCTGCCATCACTTAATAAAGGTTTTGCACATTTTGAGAATAATGGCATTTCAGAAAAAGACCTAAACCGAATAAAGGCTGGTGTTGAAATTGATTTCTATCAAAATATCCAGAGCGCATTAGGAAAAGCAATTCAGCTAAGTGAGTATAATACCTACACTGACGATCCTGGTTTTTTCAAAGAAGAAGTAAATAATCTTTTATCAGTAACGGTAGATGATGTTATGAATGTTTACAAAAAGTACATAAAAGATAAAAATGCAATTTATGTAAGTTTTGTTCCTAAGGGACAGAAAAAACTAGCTTTAAAAGGCTCAATAAAAGCTAAAATAGTTGAAGAAAAAATAATAACAGATAAGCTTAATTTAACGGAATATGACCCTAAAAAGAGAGAGATTAAAGAGTTCACACCTTCCTCTTTTGACAGGTCTATTGAGCCTAAATTTGGTGCAAGCTATAAAATAAGTGCACCAAATATATGGCGTACCCAACTAAAAAATGGTCTTAATCTGTACGGGAATTTTTCAAATGAAACTCCACTTATAAACTTTTCATTGTTTATAGATGCGGGAAGAAAATATGGGACTATTGAAAAACCAGCTGTACCAAGACTTTTAGCTGACATGCTTAGTAAAGGAACTTTAAGTAAAACAACCTCTGAATTAGAAGATGCTATTCAGTCTCTTGGTTCAAGCATTTCTATCCGTAATGATGTTGAAGGAACTTACATTACAGGAGTAACTCTAAATAAAAACTTTGATGCAACCATGAGTATACTTATAGAAATTCTACAGGAGCCACGTTGGGATCAAAAAGAATTTGAATTATTAAAAACAAAGGCCATTGAAAACATAATCAAATCAGAAGGTAATCCAAACTTTATTGCATACCGAGAAAATGCTAAATTAAAATATAATTCTAATAATATTTTGCATTATATAGGTTATGGCCCCAAAAATAAAATAGAAGCAGTAAAGATTGATGACCTTAAAAAATTTTACAGCCAATTTTATAATTTAGATAATGCAAAATTGAGAATTGTAGGTAATTTCAATACAAAAAAAGTAAGAGAAAAATTTAGTTTCGCTCTTGATACAAAATCAATAAATGAAAAAATATTACCACAATCTGCAAACTCTGTAAAAGAAACTAAAATTTACTTCTATAATATTCCTGACGCAAAACAATCTGTGCTTATAATGGATTATCCATCCTTGAGGGCAACAGACAAAGATTATTTATTGGCAAAAGCAATAAATTTCCCACTCGGAGGAATATATACGTCAAAACTTAATTCAAAATTACGAATAGAGAAAGGATACACATATGGAATTAGATCTAGCTTTAATGGCACAAAAGATGAGGGAACATTTATAATTCAATCCTCTGTAAGAACTAATGCCACAAAAGAAGCCATTGAATTAATTCGCGATATAGTCACAAGCTATGGAACTAGCTTTTCTGACACAGAGCTAAAAGTTATGAAAAATGCCTTAATACGCGGTAAAGCTCTTGAAAATGAGACATCAACAAATAAATTACAGATTTTAAATAACATCAGTTTATACAACTATGATGATAATTATCAGGCTAAAAGTTCTAATTTAATAAAAGAATTATCTCTTGAGAAGTTTAAATCGTTAGTTGCTCAGTATATTCATCCGTCTAAGATGAACATATTAGTAGTCGGTGATGCTAAAACACAGTTAAATCGATTAAAGGAACTAGGATATGGAGATCCAATCTTACTTAATGAATAGTAAGTAGCACTCCATGTTATTCTTTAAACATACTATTAAGAAGGTCAGCATGTTCTAAAAGAGCATCCTTTCCTACCTCTGAAATATCGTAAACACCCCTACTAATTCTCTCAAACCATCCATAATAATTAGCAGCCATTAAATTACGGGCCTTCAGATAAGATGATTTATTGGCCACTTGAGAAGCCTTTAATGGACCATTATCATTTAAAACCTTAGCGCACCTTAATGCTGCTTGCCTATAAGCAGTCATAACTCCAGATGATATCATTCCACCTTTATTTGGGTCGCCATGTAAAGCTTCAAACTCCTCTATCAACTTAGTCTTGCGAGATTTTATTATTTTACTCTTAAAAACTCCTGGTTCACAAATTACTTTCACAAGGTGTTCATCAAGACAGACTGTAATTAAACCAATTCCAAGCCTTCTACATAACATTTTATTTCTTCTCAAAGAAACATATGCTTTTTTTCCTTTTCTGTGAGGAACAGCTATGTAGACATTTTTAGTAATGGATTGCCGTTGTACAGCTTGATGAAAAAGTGAAAGAGAAAAGCCTGTTTTTAATTCAACAATTATAAGATCATTTTTACTGTTAAATTTTATGGGGAGAGCTACTAAATCTGCATTACCAACTTCACCCTTTACATCATAACCTATGCCAGAAAAGAAGCCTTTTAACGGGCCATAAAGACTAGTTTCTACTACTTCAGAGATAATGAAAACCCTCCATCGTTTCAGCTGTCTTTCTTATTTTACTGATCAAGGAAACTTCTTAATTTTCTACTTCTGCTAGGATGTTTTAACTTACGTAACGCTTTAGCTTCAATTTGGCGAATTCTTTCACGAGTGACGCTAAATTGCTGACCAACCTCTTCAAGAGTATGATCCGTATTCATGCCAATACCAAATCTCATTCTGAGCACTCTTTCTTCCCTGGGGGTTAAAGAAGCAAGAACGCGTGTTGTAGTCTCTCGTAAATTAGATTGGATTGCAGCATCAATTGGTAAAATTGCATTATTATCTTCTATAAAGTCACCAAGCTGGCTGTCCTCTTCATCACCAATAGGAGTTTCAAGAGAAATAGGTTCCTTTGCTATTTTCATAACTTTACGAACTTTATCCAACGGCATAGATAGTTTAGCAGCAAGTTCTTCAGGTGTCGGCTCACGACCAATTTCATGAAGAATTTGACGGCTTGTTCTTACAATTTTATTTATCGTCTCAATCATATGAACAGGTATACGAATAGTCCGAGCTTGGTCAGCGATGGACCTAGTTATAGCTTGTCTTATCCACCAAGTCGCATAAGTTGAAAATTTATATCCACGCCTGTATTCAAACTTATCAACTGCTTTCATGAGACCTATATTTCCCTCTTGGATAAGGTCGAGAAACTGAAGGCCACGATTAGTATATTTTTTTGCGATCGATATTACTAAACGCAGATTTGCCTCAACCATCTCTTTTTTAGCCTGCCGAGCCTCTCGTTCTCCTTTTTGTACAGTCTGTACTATACGTCGAAATTCATCAACGGGTACACCCGTGATTTGGGCAAGTGAACCAATTTCAGCCCTAAGTTTTTCAATCGTAATCTTTTCACGCTTTGCAAAACGTTCCCAAGCTTCTGAGGTTCCAGCCATTTCTTCCAGCCAATTTGGGTTAAGCTCTGAACCTAAATAACTATGCAAAAACTCGACTCGAGGCACACCGTTGCCATCAGCTAATCGCATTAATTTACCTTCTAAATTTATAAATTGTTTGTTCAGCGAGTATAATTGATCAATGAGCGCATCAATCCTTGCATTGTTTAGGTGAAGAGATTTTATTTCTTCAATTATTTCAGTTTGTATTTGGTCATATTCTTCAGCCTGCGGTTTTCGCATTTTTTTACCAGATAAACGAGAGCGTATGAGCATTTGCTGTAATTTTTGAAACCGCCCAAAATCTTGAGCTATTCTACTCAATTTAGACATTATATCTTCTCTAAGGGCAGCTTCCATATTAGCCATTGATAAATTTGTTCTATCCTCCTCCTCATCTTCATCATCATCAATAGGCTTTTCTCCCTCTTTATAATCTCGGTTAATTTCTATTTTTGTTTTACCGTTATCAAACTTTTGATTTAGATCTTCTTCTGTAGCCTCTAACTCACCTTTCTCAATTTTTTCTCTTCTAACTGCAGCTTGAGATCGGTCTTCTTGAATATTACCAATAGCTCTATTGTAGGTTGTATCCAGATCGATTATGTCGCGTAATAGTATCCTGCCTTCTTCTAACTCTTCTCGCCAAACCATTATAGCTTCAAATGTAAGGGCAGATTCACATAAACCTTTAATCATGGTATCTCTACCAGCTTCTATGCGTTTCGCTATAGCAATCTCACCTTCACGTGATAAGAGTTCAACTACACCCATTTCTCGAAGATACATCCGAACGGGGTCGTCTGTACGATCCAGTTCTTCTTTTGAATTTCCTCCTTTAACGGCAGTCGTCTCTGCTCTTGCTAAAGTTTTTGAACCAAGCGTTTCTTCTTCAACTTCCTCGATAACGGATATCCCTAATTCTGAAAGCTGCGCTAAAGCAACCTCAATATCTTCGGCTGAAATACCCTCTATTTTTAAATGCTTTCCTAGTTCATCAGTTGTTAATAATCCGGACTTACGTGCAATTGCAACCATACGCTTTGTCTCAATATGAGTCATATCAAGTTTGTATGTAAGAACACGAGGTTTAGCCTTTTCAGCTTGTGCAACGGCTAGCTCTTTTTCTGCTTGAGCAAGTTCTTCCGCTTTTTGTATAGCTGATTTTCGTTTAGTTGGTTTTTTAGCAGTGGTCTGCTTTGCGGTTTTTTTTGTGGCGGCTTTTGCCATATTTTTACTCCAATAAAAACTAAGTTTGACCTAGTTTTATTATTCAATCTGTTAGCAATACAATTATAATCCCAAGTGGATCTAACAGGCATAGCCAAACTTAAATTTAATCGCGCTCCTCTTTAGAGGCACGCATGCGTCGCTTAAGGGCGACAGTATTATCATTTCTAATGGCCTCGGCCATCAAAGTTATAGTTTCACTGCCATCTGCGTCTGACTGGTTAAACCCTGATAAGGTGCTGGCCTCTTTTATCCAGATGGCCGTTCGTGTTTCCAGTTCCGCGTCGATGCCTCCCATTGCCGCCGTAATAAGTTTACGATCTCGAGAAAATCCGCTTTTTAGTGTCTCCATTCCTTGATTGGCTATATGGGCATTAAGAGAAGACTTTTCAACCGATTTTGTTAGCTGCCAATAAGACAATAACGTACTTTGCATCTTAATCGCTGGAGAGGTAGTAAATTTTAATCCAAAAAAAACTTCATCAAGGTAGTTTAAAAGCTCAGGCCATTCCAAAATTGCACTAATTAATCTTCTTTCTCTAGCTTTAGTTATGGCATTGGGCTGCATGGTTGCTTTAAGCGCAGTTGATGGACTACGAGAAGAGGTAAGGTTATTAAATTGGTGTTTAAACCTTCGGCCAAATTCAGAGTCGAAACGACTCAAGAGGTCAGACTTATATTGCGTTCTCACTTCCTCATTTTGAATTTCATTTATTGCATTGAGTATTCTCGACTTTAGTCCAGCTTTGGCTTCTGGGGTATCTAGAGATCCGCGGTTAACCTCTCGCTCCCATAACATTTTAACTAACGGTATTGATTGATTCAATATTTTTTGCATCTCGATTTTACCCTTGTTTTTGATGAGGTCGTCTGGGTCTTCTCCATCAGGCAAGATAGCAAATCTAAGAGTCCTCGTGGGGCCAATCAGGGGCAAAGCCCTTTCAATTGATCTATATGCGGCTCTAATGCCAGGCTTGTCACCATCAAAACACAAAATTGGTTCAGGACCAGATCTCCAAAGTAACATTAACTGACTTTCGGTAAGAGCAGTACCCATAGGGGCAACAGAGTGTTTAAAACCCGCACGGGACAAAGCAATTACATCCATATAACCTTCAGCGACAATTAAACCTCTTTCGTTACTTTGTGGAATGGAAACTGCTTTATGAGCACGGTGGTAATTATAAAGTAATTGTCCTTTTTGAAATATTGGTGTTTCAGGAGAATTTAGATACTTTGCTTTAGAGTTTTTATCCATGGCTCGACCACCAAAAGCCACTAAACGTCCTCGAGAATCATGAATAGGGAACATTATGCGGTCTCTAAAACGATCCCATGGTTGTCTTGATTTATCCTCGGGCTGTACCAATAAACCAGCCTCAATCAATGTGTTTTGTTTAGCACCTTTTTGTATAAGGTCATCTTTTAAAGCTGAAAAATTATCAGGAGCATAACCTATACCAAAGTAATCTGCTGCAGTCTTAGTCAGTCCTCGGCTCTTAAGGTAATCACGTGATGACTGGCCAATATTTTTATACAACGACTTTTGAAAGAAAGCTTGGGCATGTTCCATCCAATTAATAGTATTTTTATTTCTGGCAGCTCTTTGTTCAGCAGCAGGGTCAGACTTTGGCATTTCGATACCTATTTGTTCTGCCAAACGCTCAACAGATTCAGGAAAGGTAAGGCCTTCTAACTCCATTAAAAACGATATAGCATCTCCGTGTTTACCGCTAGAAAAACAATGATAGAAACCCTTTTCATCATTTACAAAAAAACTAGGGGTTTTCTCACTTGTAAAAGGAGAAAGTCCTGAAAATTCTCGACCTTGACGTTTTAGTTTAACATGTTTCGAAACCACATCCGACACCCGAATGCGTGATTTTATTTCATTCATGAAGTTTTCGCCAAATCGCATAACATCAACTTAGTATTATAAAATAATTTTTGCGAATCTTAACTAAAAATAAGCATAAAAAATGCACTGAACTATTAATTACAGAGATGCTCTTTAACCAATGCGCCAGCCTTTCCCATATTAAGTCGACCCGCGTATAGTGCTTTTAAGCTACCCATAACTTTACCCATATCCTTCAAACAAGTCGCATTATGAGCTTTGACTGCTTCAGTGACAGCTAAATGCATCTCAGAATCTGAGAGTGGTTTTGGCATGAATTCTCTTATTATATCTATTTCTCTTAACTCACGTTCAGCTAGCTCTGGTCTGCCGTTGTTTTCATACGTTTTAGCGCTTTCTTCTCGCTGTCGAACCATTTTTTGCAACAATGACAGTATCTCTGTATCTGCAATTCCTTCACAACGGTCTTCTGCTCGTGCTGATATATCACGATCTTTAATAGCAGCAGAAATTAACCTTAGAGTTGATACTCGAATTTTATCACCACTTTTCATAGCAGTTTTAGTATTATTTGAAATAGAATCACGTAGAGCCATAAGCTTTTTTATTCTTTAAACGTTTACAAAATCACCAATGGTTTTATAAATAAAAACAAAACTGATATAATTAGATAAGACAATTGTATAATTTAAATAGAATTTCGAGCTATATTGCTGATTACTTAACATTTGCTACTTGTATACTTTGTCTCTCTCGCTAAAAGTCCTTTCAGATATCTTACTTGCCCAAAAAAGGCTAATACCGGGATTTATGACTATGAAAACCGAAAATCAAGTAATTAATGAACTTATTACTGGCATTTTAGTTTTAGAGAACGGCCAAGTTTTTTATGGAAAGGGCTATGGAGCAGTAGGAAGCGTTGTAGGTGAGGTTTGCTTCAATACAGCAATTACCGGATATCAAGAAATACTAACAGATCCATCTTATACTGATCAAATTGTGTGCTTTACCTTTCCACACATAGGTAACACAGGAACTAACGATGAAGATGAAGAGGCATCAAGTACTGCAGGAAAAAGTGCAGCCAGGGGAGCAATATTTAAAGCTTCTATAACTAAAGCATCAAGCTGGCGATCAAAAAGCGATCTCGATATATGGTTAAAAAACCGAGGAATAATTGGTTTGTCAGGTATCGATACGCGAGCACTTACATCCTTCATCCGTGACAATGGTATGCTTAATGGCGTCATAGCACATTCAACAGACGGAATATTTAAAGTTGAGGAATTAATAAAAAAAGCTAAAACTTGGAAGGGTATAATTAAATCTGATCTCGCAACAAAATCATCAACTAACAAAAGTTTTAAATGGGATGAAAGTCAATGGGTTTGGCCTGAAGGCTATGGAAATAAAAATGGTTTAAAATCAGTAATAGTTATAGACTATGGTGTTAAACGAAATATTTTGAGAAACTTGGTATCAGCAGGACTTAAAGTCACTGTTGTTCCTTCAAGCCTTTCATCAAAAGAAATATTGAGTTTAAAACCTGATGGCGTTGTTTTGAGTAATGGACCTGGAGACCCAGAAGCAACAGGCACCTTCGCAATACCAATAATACAAGATATTATATCTGCAAATATTCCAATTTTAGGAATATGCTTAGGACACCAAATGCTTGCACTTGCACTAGGAGCCAAAACAATTAAAATGACTCAAGGCCATCATGGAGCTAATCATCCTGTTAAAGACTACACCACCAATAAGGTTGAAATTGTGTCTATGAACCATGGCTTTGCAGTCGATGCAAAAAGTCTCCCAGAAAATGTCAAAGAAACTCATGTAAGCCTTTTTGATGGAACTAACTGTGGAATAAAGCTTAAAGGAAAGCCAGTTTTTTCTGTTCAGCACCACCCAGAAGCTAGTCCTGGGCCAAAGGATAGTTTTTATTTGTTTGAACGATTTGCTGCGGCACTATAAAAGTAAAGTCACTTTAAGCGGACAGATCCATTCGCAATTAAACTGTGTGCACCATCTATAATTGCTTGTTTAGCTGGTCTAGGAATTACTTTAGTCATATTATTCACATAAATTGAATCAGTGTCATAAAATTTTCCTAGATCTTGAACTAGTATTTTCACCCTATCATCAAACATAGCAATAACTTTGAACAAAAAATTAGGCATTTCACTTTTTGGTATTTTTTTTAATTCTTTAAATTCATTTCTTAATATATTTGCTATGTCTTTGAACCAAAGAGTTTCCCCCGTGGCTAAAAGTCTACGCCCTCCAGCTTGCTCAGAAGTCATGGCTGAAACNTGAATTGAAGCACAATCTCTAACATCAATCAACGGAATACCAACTTTAGGCAAATACGCTAAATTTCCGATCATTAAAGATTTTAAAAGACCAAGTGAAGCACCAGCATTTCCGAAAGTATCCGGACCAAAAACAAGGCCTGGACATATAGTAGTTAATTTTGATTTTAATCCCTGAGCTTCAGTATAGGCCCATGCTGAAATCTCAGCTCTTGTTTTTGAAATTGGGTAAGAAGTCATATATTTCCACTCAGGGTCAGACCAGCTATCTTCATTTAAGGTAAGTACTTTTTCTTTGTGTGGTCTTCCTGTCATTGCGGCTATTGAAGAAGTCATTACTATTTTTTCTACGCCGGCTGAATATCCATTTTCAAGCACCCTCTGGGCACCCGCACGAGCTTCTGGAACCAATGCCTCTCTATCTGTAGGTGGTTCATTTGGTAGTGGTGATGCTGTATGCTGGATGTAACGACAGTCTTTTACTGCATCACTCCATCCCGCATCTGAACCTAATTCGACTTCAACCAATTCAATATTTGATGTGTCACATCCACTTGCAGATAAGGCGTCTACAATCTTATTGGCTTTATCTAAATTTCTTACTGCTCCCCTCAGATTATAACCTTTATCTAATAATTTTTTAGATATGTTAGCACCAATGAAACCAGAAAAACCGGTTACTAATACTTTGTCTGTCACTTTTATTCCCCTATGCATTTTTTTAAAACAATAATTTATTAAAAACAATGCAAGACTTTATTTTTGGTTGTTAAAAATATCATGTAAATTCCGTTAAATAAATCAAGAAAATAATCGCAATGCAAAATACAAAATAATATTTGTATATAAAGTGAATTAAAAATGGATTTCTTTGACTAGAAAATCTTGCATTTTAATAAATGAAATTATAGAGAGGTTCAGTTTGGTTTTTCTGCCAGATTCGTATCTCAAAGAGGCTCATTTTAATGCCAAAAAGAACAGACATTCACTCGATTCTTATAATTGGGGCTGGGCCCATTGTTATTGGTCAAGCCTGTGAGTTTGATTATTCAGGGGTTCAAGCCTGTAAAGCACTCAAAGAAGAAGGTTATCGAGTGATATTAGTTAACTCTAACCCTGCCACCATAATGACAGACCCAGAAATGGCAGATGCTACTTATATCGAACCTATTACACCAGATATAGTTGAAAAAATTATATCATTGGAAAGACCTGATGCATTACTACCAACAATGGGCGGTCAAACAGCTTTAAACACAGCTTTAACGCTTGAGCAAAATGGTATTTTAAGAAAATACAATGTTGAAATGATTGGGGCAAAAGCCGATGTAATTGATAAAGCGGAAAATCGTGAACGTTTTGCAAAAGCAATGACAAGTATTGGTTTAGAAAACCCTAGAGCAACAATTATCACAGCCCCAAAAAATGAAACAGGGGAAGCTGATTTATCTGCTGGGGTTGCAGAAGCTGTAGATAAGTTGGATTATACAGGGCTTCCTGCAATCATTCGGCCAGCTTTCACACTGGGAGGAACTGGAGGCGGTGTCGCATACAATATTGAGGAATACAGAGAAATCGTTAGATCTGGGCTAGCAGCTTCTCCAACAAATCAAGTACTCGTCGATGAAAGTCTTCTCGGTTGGAAAGAATATGAAATGGAAGTTGTGCGCGATAAAGCCGACAACTGTATTATAATATGTGCTATTGAGAATATTGACCCAATGGGTGTGCACACAGGTGACTCAATCACAGTGGCGCCTGCATTAACTCTAACGGATAAAGAGTATCAGGTTATGAGAGATGCATCTATTGCCGTTTTGAGAGAAATTGGTGTTGAAACAGGTGGTTCGAATGTTCAATTCGGAATTAATCCTGAAGATGGACGAATGGTAGTAATAGAAATGAACCCAAGAGTTTCACGATCTTCAGCACTAGCATCTAAAGCCACAGGGTTTCCAATTGCAAAAATAGCAGCAAAACTAGCAGTAGGTTATACACTTGATGAGCTAGATAATGATATTACAGGAGCTACTCCAGCGGCTTTTGAACCTACTATTGATTATGTAGTAACAAAGATTCCACGCTTTGCATTTGAGAAATTTCCTGGAGCAGAACCTGTATTAACTACAGCTATGAGGTCTGTTGGCGAAGCAATGGCAATTGGAAGAACATTCTCTGAAAGCCTTCAAAAAGCATTGAGATCTTTAGAGACTGACTTAACAGGTTTAAATGAAATTATTCTTGATACGACTGGTGAGATGTCAAAAGAAGAGCTTCGTTCGGCAATGAAAGCACGCCTATCCATACTTGCTCCCGACCGACTACTTGTTATTGCACAAGCATATAGGCTAGGATTTACCACAGATAAAATTTACCAGTACACAAAAATTGACCCCTGGTTTTTAAGGGAAATTAAAAATTTAACATTAACTGAGGAATGGCTTCAAAAAAATGGTTTACCCAGTAATGAAAATGACTGGAGAGCCATAAAGTCAGAAGGGTTTTCTGATGCAAGAATTGCAGAACTTACCAAAAATAGTGAAATTAATGTCAGAAAATCTAGGCGCAGCTTTAATGTAAGACCTGTCTACAAACGAGTAGATACATGTGCTGCAGAATTTCAAGCCAAAACACCTTATATGTACTCAACCTATGAAACTCCCAGTTTTGGAGGTATTGTAGATGATGAAAGCAGAGTTAGTAATCGTGATAAAGTTATTATACTCGGAGGGGGCCCAAATCGAATAGGGCAAGGTATTGAATTCGATTACTGTTGTTGTCATGCTGCATTTGCTTTGAATGATATCGGAATTGAGTCCATAATGGTTAACTGCAATCCAGAAACTGTTTCAACAGACTATGACACATCTGATCGTTTATATTTCGAACCCTTAACCGAAGAGGATGTATTAGAAATAATAATGACAGAACAAAAACTTGGAACGTTAAAGGGTGTGATTGTTCAATTTGGAGGTCAAACGCCTTTAAAATTAGCTGAGGCACTAGAAGCAAATAATATTCCACTTCTTGGAACGAACAGAGACGCCTTAGATAGAGCGGAAGACCGTGAGCGCTTTAAAGATCTAATTGAAAAATTAGGTCTAAAACAACCCAACAATGCAATTGCAAGAAATGTTAAAGAAGCCAATGAAGCTTCTAAGGTCGTAGGATATCCACTAGTCTTAAGGCCTTCGAATGTACTTGGTGGGCGTGGAATGGAGATCGTAGATAATGACAAAGAGTTTAACCGTTATATCACAGAAGCTGTTAAAGTATCTGGAAAATCACCCCTTCTAATTGATCAATACTTAAGAGATGCTATTGAAGTAGACGTAGATGTGATCTGCGATGGTACAGAAGTTTATGTTGCAGGAATCATGGAGCATATTGAAGAGGCAGGAGTACACTCAGGTGACTCAGCATGTTCTTTACCTCCATATACATTATCAGAAGAAATAGTTTGCGAATTAGGCAGGCAAGCTAAAATATTAGCACTTGAACTTGGTGTCATTGGTTTTATGAATACTCAGTTTGCAGTAAAAGATAATGAAGTATACCTCATTGAAGTAAATCCTCGCGCATCAAGAACTGTTCCATTTGTTGCTAAAGCAATAGGGCAACCTATAGCTAATATCGCGGCAAAAGTTATGGCTGGAAAAAAGTTATCCGAATTTGACTTAACCCTTAAAGCCCAAAAATATATAGCAGTAAAAGAAGCTGTTTTTCCGTTTGCGCGTTTTCCTGGTGTTGACACAGTCCTTGGACCAGAAATGCGCTCAACAGGTGAGGTGATGGGTCTAGCAGAAACCTTTGGTATGGCTTTTGCAAAAAGTCAACTTGGGGGTGGTGTAAGCTTACCTGCTGCAGGTAAAGTCTTTATTTCCGTCAGGGATGAACACAAATATGTAATGTCAGAATTGGCGCAAGAACTTATTAACTTAGGTTTTTCAATAATGGCAACCGGTGGAACAACTAAATACTTAAGATCTAAAGGAATTGAGGTTGAATATATCAAAAAATTCCATGAAGGCCGTCCAAACGTAATTGATGCTATGAAGAATGGTGATATATCACTGGTGTTTAATACTACTAGTGGGAAGCAAAGCCTAAAAGATAGCTTTAGCCTCCGTCGTACTGCTTTAACGCAAAAGATACCCTATTTTACAACAGCAGCAGCCTCAAAGGCAACAGTTGAGGCTATAAAAGATCTTGCACATAGCGGTTATGAAGTTGAAAGCCTCCAAGCAATAGCTTCTGGAAATTAATCTAAAAAATTTAAACTTTGATCACTATTTTATCAATTTTGGAATCACTTTTTCCAATAAATATAATATAATATAATATAATATACACTGTAAAAACCAAAAATTAAAAACTAATAATTAATAATTAATAATTAATAATTAATAATTAGATTATAAAAAAATAAGTACAGAGTAAGGATAGTAAATAGGTTTGGGCTTAAGAAAATGGAAATGTGAGAAAGCCACCTTATCACTTGATTATCTTAGAAAAGTCTCTATTTCTCCGCGCCTTAATAATTTGGGAAGTTAAAAATGCAAAAATACCCTATGACAGTAGCCGGACATGCTACTCTAGAAGCTGAACTAAAAAACCTTAAATCTGTTGAAAGACCCTATATAATAAATGCAATATCCGTTGCCAGAGAGCATGGCGATCTTTCAGAAAATGCCGAATATCATGCTGCAAAAGAAAAACAAGGCTTTATCGAGGGGCGAATACAAGAGCTCGAAAGCAAATTATCGCTTGCGCAGGTCATAGATACATCAACAATGAGTGGTGAAACAGTAAAATTTGGTGCAATTGTTAAAATTGTAAATGAAGATACAGATGTTGAAAGCACCTACCAAATAGTTGGTGAAGATGAAGCAAGCGTCAAAGACGGTAAGGTTTCTATCACCTCCCCAATAGCTAGAGCCATGATCTCAAAAGAAATAGGTGACTCTTTTGAGGTAATAGCTCCAGGTGGATCTAAGGCTTATGAAATAATTGAAGTCAATTATAAATAATGAAATCAGGAACACCTAATTGCTTGATAGTAACGGACGGACGCCAAGGTAATAGAAACCAAGCAATAGGGTTTGCAGAAGCTATAAATAACATCCGACCCTTAAATTATTCGGAAACTTCGCTAGAAAACCTTAGAATCTTCAACAAACTGCCTACCTATTTGCAATATATTTTAAATAAAACATTTAAAATACATAAAATTAAAGATCAAAATGTGGACATAGCAATAGGTTGTGGCAGACATGCCATTGCACACCTAATTGATTTAAAAGAAAAAAATCCAAATATATATACTATTTACATCCAAGATCCTAAGTATAAAAATAATAATTTTGACCTAATAATTGCGCCTCAGCATGATGACCTCAAGGGTAAAAACATAATATCTATGATTGGCCCCCCCAATCGGATAACTAAAAATCTCTTAAAAATTAAATCACAAAAATTCTCAAAAAAAATCAATGACTTTCCTGCACCTCGAGCTACTATATGTATTGGAGGTAATTCAAAAAATCATAAGTTAACTAAAGAAAATCATTTCAATCATATCCAGGTTTTCAAGAGCTTAATTAAACAAAATTTTTCAATTTTTATTACAACTTCACGACGTACCCCAAAATGGGTCATGGAGGAATACAAAGAATTAAGCGATGAATATGAATCAGTCTGGGGGTATTTCGGAAAAGGGGAGAACCCTTACTATGCCTTTTTAGAAAAATCAGATATAATATTAGTCACAGAAGATAGTGCAAATATGGTAACTGAAGCAGCATCTGTGGGGGGGAAAGTTTTCACCCTTCCTGTATCCGGAGGCACTAAAAAGTTTAAAGAGCTAAATAGAGTTCTCAAAAATCGATGTAATATTTCCTATTTCAATGGTGATTTTAATACTAATAATTATAAACCTCTGAAAGAAACTCATTTAATAGCAACAAAATTTTGGTTAAGGTATGATAAATATCAGTCTCGTAGTAAATTTTGCTAATTGACGTATTGGTTCAGTTCTAGAACTTGTTATAATTTTATTAATTTTGATTTTTCAGGGTCTTTTTAGTATGAAAGTCGCATAAAATTCTGACTGAAAGTTCGATTATTAAACCATGACATAATCTGTGCACAATTATAATGGTTCTTCAATTTGCGAATCCTCTATTTATTTTATAAGATATTTCTATAAATTTAACGAGATTTCAGATGACAGAAACTATTCACCATAAAGTCATTATTATTGGCTCAGGTCCAGCAGGTTACACTGCGGCAGTATATGCGGCACGTGCTATGATTGAACCTGCGATAATCTCTGGCCTACAACCTGGTGGGCAATTAACTATTACAACTGATGTGGAAAATTATCCAGGTTTTCCGGAAATACAGGGTCCAGAGCTTATGGAAAAGTTCAAAGAGCATGCCCTTAAGTTTGGAACAAGCTTTTATGAGGACACAATCATAAATGTTGATTTTACAACAAAACCATTCAAAATGTTTGGTGATAGTGGAAAACTATACACATCAGATGCTGTGATAATTGCCACTGGGGCTCAAGCTAAATGGCTGGGTCTACCTACAGAAGTAAAGTTTCAAGGTTTTGGTGTGTCAGCTTGTGCTACGTGCGATGGATTTTTTTATAGAAACAAAGAAGTAATAGTTATTGGAGGTGGAAATACAGCCGTAGAAGAAGCTTTATTCTTAACTAACTTTGCATCAAAAGTTACACTTGTTCATCGCCGCGATACTTTGCGTGCAGAAAAAATTCTGCAGCATAGGCTTATTAATCATGAAAAAATCGAGGTTTTATGGGACACAGCACTTGTAGAAATTCTTGGGGATGATAACCCAATAGGTGTAACAGGCGTAAAATTAAGAAATTTAAAAACAGGTAACGTTTTCAAACGAGACACACATGGAGTTTTTATCGCTATAGGTCACAAACCTTCAACAGATGTATTTAAAGGTCATGTTGAGATGAATGAGGGTGGGTATATTTCCACTGCACCAGACAGCACAGCAACAAATGTACCCGGAGTATTTGCTACTGGGGATGTTTCAGATGAAACCTATCGTCAAGCCGTAACTGCAGCAGGATTAGGGTGTATGGGTGCTTTGGAGGCGGAGCGGTTTCTGACTGAGCAAGAAGCTCTATCTGAGGCCACTGAGTAGTGAATAGCTAGTGGACAGTTTAGATTGGGATAAAGTTAAAACATTTCATGCTGCTGCAGAGACTGGTTCACTCACAGCAGCTTCAGAGCTTTTAAAAATATCGCAATCTGCAGTTTCACGGCAAATCTCAGCCTTAGAAGATAGCTTAAACACACCTTTATTCCATAGACATGCAAGAGGATTAACTCTCACAGAACAGGGCCGCATTTTATACAATACTGCTCGCGAGATGGCTCATAAAGTAGCTCTTGCGCAAGCATCAGTGATTGATAGCCGAAACAAACCTCAAGGTGTACTGAGAGTATCAGCTCCAACATCATTAGGGGCTAATTGGCTAACATCTGTTTTGCCTGAATTTATAGAAGCTTACCCAGAGATTGATGTGCAATTAATCCTTGAAGATGAAGAACATGACCTCTCCGCCTTTGATGTAGATTGCGCATTAAGACCTTGGCCATCAACACAAGGGGATGTTATTGAAAGAAAGCTAGGCACTATATCGCAAAGCCTTTATGCATCACATTCATATCTCGCCAAATTTGGAGCGCCAACCTCTGCTCAAGATCTAGATAATCATAATATAATTGCATTCGGTGACCTAAAACCCTCGCGCCTTCATAGTACTAATTGGGTCCTCAAAGCTGGTTCTGATAGCAACACAAGAACACCTATTCTCTGTGTTAATAACCTTCATGGAATTATGAGGGCAGCTGAGGCAGGTATTGGAGTAGCCGGTATTCCAGATTACATGACTGCACTATCACGAAGATTAGTAAGAATATTACCACAGGTAAAAGGAGAAAGTTTTGATGTTTTTTTCGTATACCCCAGTGAATTAAGAGGTTCTGTAAGAGCTAAAGTTTTCAGAGAGTTCCTTATGCGAGTAACACGAAGCTGGAACTATTGAGTTATCAAATAGAACTATACAATCTATGCATAATTGCATAGCTGTACTGCTTATCTAAGTCTTCTAGCTTTATCATTATTTGATTATGTTCTTAACAAGAATTAGGTACGTCCCTCCCCTTTCGTTCCCTATGTTCTTATCCGCAAATACTTCTTCCCCGAAGTTTAAGCGATGACTTTAGCCGGGCCCGGATTACCGAGTGCCCGGTTTTTTTTATTTAAAAAATTTTTACTTTAAGGCTTTACAAAATTCTGAGATTCGATTCATAGCTATATTTAGGTTCTCCATAGTAGTAGCATATGAAATACGGAAATTAGATAAACTATGAAAAGCCCCTCCCGGTACAACAGCGACATGTGATCCCTCCAAAAGAAGCTTTGAAAAATCAATATCATTTAGTATTTTAACCCCGCTAGGGGTTTTTTTACCAATTAATCCCGAACAATCAGGGTATACATAAAACGCACCATCTGGGGTTTTACAAACAATACCATCTATTTTATTTAATCGGTGTACAACCATATCACGCCTTTTAACGAACTCTTTATTTCTCTCATGTATAAAATTTTGCGGGCCATTTAAAGCAGCCACCCCAGCCCATTGAGAGATAGAGCATGCATTTGATGTAGATTGACTCATAACCTTTGCCATTGCCTTAATCAACCATTCCGGGCCCCCTGCATAACCTATACGCCAACCTGTCATGGCATATGCTTTAGATAATCCATTCATAGTAAGAGTTCGGTCATAGAGAGCCGGCTCGATTTGAGCAATAGTATGAAAGTTAAAGTCATCATAAATTAAGTGTTCATATATATCATCAGTTAGAACCATTATTTTAGGATACTTGATTAACACATTAGCTAAAGCTCCAAGCTCACTTTCAGTATAAGCAGCACCGGTTGGGTTTGATGGAGAATTTAATATCAACCATTTAGTTTTGGACGTGATCTCTTTTTCAAGTTTCTCTGGGGTTAATTTGAAATCATTATCAATGTCACAGGTAACAACTCTTGGTATTCCACCACACATTTTAACCATTTCAGGATAAGAAACCCAACATGGTGCAGGAATGATCACCTCGTCACCATAATTGAGAGTTGCCATAAAAGCATTATAAATTACAGGTTTACCACCTGGTGATACATTGACCTGAGAGGAAGAATATATTAAATTATTATCTCGCTTAAATTTATTTGTTATTGCTGCTTTTAACTCAGGTATTCCGTCAACATTTGTATATTTTGTTTTACCGTCTTTGATAGCTTTAATTGCTGCATTCTTAATATGGTCAGGTGTGTCAAAATCAGACTCACCCGCTCCTAAACCAATTACATCAATACCTGCTGCCAACATATTTCTTGCAGATTGTGTAACAGCCATAGTTGCTGAAGGAGCTACACGAGAAAGATTTTCGGAAACTTTAAAAGACATAAATAACTCTTGTTTAAATTTTTTGGGTTAATCTGGCAGTGCATTTGACAATATTCCACCATATCGTAAAGGTTCCGCTCTCACAGCTAGACCAGTTTTATCACTAGTTTCAACATAGACTCCACACAAAGTTCCATCACCTGTTGCAGGAGTAAAGCGCCCTCCTCGCATTCTAGTTGTGAATCGCCTTAACGGCTCTTCTTTATTCATTCCAATTACTGAATTATAATCACCGCACATACCAGCATCAGTTTGATAAGCTGTTCCAGAAACGAATATTCGTGTATCTGCTGTAGGTACATGCTGGTGTGTCCCAACAACTAAACTAGCTCTTCCGTCGCAATAATGTCCCATTGCTTGCTTTTCAGAGGTTGCTTCAGCATGAATATCAACAATTATAGCATCTGCCACTACCCCTAAAGGAGCGTTATTCAATTCTCTTTCTACAGCCTGAAAAGGGTCGTCTAGTGCATCCATGAAAACCCGCCCTAAAACATTAATCACCAATAATTGGTATCCATTAACGTTATACATACCCGATCCCCTCCCTGTCGCAGTATTAGGTGGGTAATTACATGGACGCAGTAATCGATGCTCATTTTCAATAACGGAAATACCTTGTGGGTTATCAAAACTATGATTGCCAAGGGTCAAGACATCAGCTCCTGCATCATAAAGTTCGTCAGCAGTTGATCTAGTAATACCAAATCCACCAGCAGCATTTTCTGCATTTATAACGACTGCATCCAGATTTAAATCAGAGCGAATGCGCGGAAGGTGTCTTTTTACAGCCTCACGGCCTGACTTACCAACTACATCTCCAAAAAAAGCTAATCGCATTAAAACGCCTTAAAATATTTATCTGTTAATATACCATCAAGGTTTTGATCAAACTCATCAGTTGGTAAGAAATCAACTTCTTGACTAGCAAAGGCAATACCGCAAGCAAAAATATCATTTCTTAATCTCAAACTTGCTAACGTACGGTCATAATACCCGCCCCCATAACCTAAACGAGTGCCTGTGCCTGTAAATGCTAAAAGAGGTAAAAGTATTAAATTTGGAACAACTAGAGCCTTTTCAGGAAAAGGCTCGCAAGTTCCATAAAGTCCTTTCTTTAATTTATCCGTAGGTGACCAACTTCGAAACAATAGAGGATTACCTCTCTCAGGCGTACAGGGTAAAGAAAGTTTGTGACCCTTGGAAAAGCAAGACTTAAGCAGTGGAATAATATCTAATTCATCAGTTAAAGGCCAATAACCTGCGATTATTCTATTATTGAAAATACTAGCAGGTATATGTTCTATAATTTGAAATGCATTTAGATTATTTTTTTCTTTAGCTCGAATTATTTTAGCTTTTATCCTAGCCTCTTTTTTTTGCATACTAATCATATTCAACCATTTCCATGCAAAACAACTAAATTTAGTGTGACGGTCCCACTAAGTCCGTGGAAGCTGAAAGAATCCTCGTGAACCTAGAGTTCAAGTGGGTGCCGGAAGTAAACAGACCACGATCTGAACAGCGCCAGCTCCCTAGGAGTATATTAAGGTCCGGTGGATTAGTGCTTCTCACAAAACCCGCAGAAACCGTCAAAGTGTCTTTGACGACATATTATAGTTATGGCAAGGAAAAGAGTGAATAAATATCATTAAATTGATAAGCTTTCTGATAATTTTTCAATTTTTTTAGCGGCCTCTAGTAAATTTTTTATAGCTTTATTTTCAATATTTAAGGCTAACTTATTAGCAGAAGCCGCTTCTTTACGAAGATTACCTATTCGCTTATCAACCTCTTTATCCAAGGATTTATTCATCTCTTCTAATTCGTCAAGCATGGTTAAACCTGCCATAACAAAAAGTCGTAAATCCCCTATTTGACCAAATTGAGTGGCCATATTTTTTACTCTATCATCTAACTTTTGACCAAGGCGCATGAGTCGATCTTGTTCTCCTTCATTGCAACCTAAAGCATATTTTCGACCATTTATGTCAACACTTATTTTTGCCATGACCTAATCCTCTCCCAATGCCACTCGAACTTGCCTTATAACTCGGTCTAACTCTTGGGTGGTCTCGTCAGCCAATATGCCAAACTCTTTTTCACGAGCTAAGAAATCTTTCTCTTTCGCATAACTTGCATCAAGCTTAGCAGCAAGTGCTGCCCTGTCTGCACTCATGGCATCTGATTCTTTTTTTAAAGCTTCCAAACGACTCACTTTATCTAATAGAGAGTCGATAGAACCCCCTAATTTACCAATTGCTGACTTTAATCTGTCAGATGCTTCTTTTATGTCAGCGCTGTCATTCATAGGATATTCCGAATCTTAGTTAATATGTATAGAATGAAGCAATTTTAAGCCCATAACAAGGGATAATCTGTTGACAGTAAAGAGAAGCTACCCCATTCCTGAGTAGCTTAAATATAGTAATATTTTTCTTGGTAAGGGTTACAAGTAAATGACTATCCGTATTGGTATTAATGGCTTTGGACGAATTGGTAGACTAGTTGCAAGAGCCATAGAAGAATACGATATCAATGATATCAAACTGGTAGCGATAAATTCGCCTGGAGACGTATCCACATCGGCACACCTACTTCGTTATGACTCAGTACACGGCCGCTTCAAAACTGAAGTGTCTGAAGGTAGTAATTTTATAGATTATGGTCGAGGAAAAATACGAATGACTCATGAACGTGACCCTTCAAAAATTTCATGGGGCGACTTGGATGTTGATGTAGTGATGGAATGCACAGGGGTATTTCGATCTAAAAAAGATGTTAAGTCACATTTTGATGCAGGGGCAAAAAAAGTACTTATTTCTGCTCCTGGTAAAGAAGTGGATAAAACTATTGTTTATGGTGTTAACCACAATGACCTCACTGAAAAAGATAAAGTTGTGTCTTGTGCTTCCTGTACAACTAATTGCCTTGCACCAATTGCAAAAGTAATAATAGACAGTATTGGAATTAAGCGCGGGTTTATGACTACAGTTCATAGCTACACCCAGGATCAACGCATTTTAGACAATTCCCATAAAGATTTATATAGGGCACGTGCTGCAGGCCTAAATATGATTCCTACTAGCACGGGAGCAGCAAAAGCGGTTGGTTTAGTAATTCCAGAACTTGTGGGTAAACTTTCGGGTTCGGCAGTTCGAGTACCAACAGCTAATGTATCCATGGTTGACCTAGCCTTTCAACCTGTAATGAAAACAAGTGCTGACGAATTGAACGCAATAATGAAAAATGCAGCTGAAACAACTATGAAAGGGGTCATTTGCTATACAAAAAATGCTCTTGTTAGTTCAGACCTCAATCATGACCCCAACAGTGCTACTTTTGCTGCTCCATTAACTAAAGTTTTGGATGGGCACCTAGTAAAAATCGTTGCATGGTATGATAATGAATGGGGCTTCGCTAATAGAATGATAGATGTCTCTCGCGTAATGTGCAGCCAAAAGAAAATATAATTCAAATGAATTTTAATCGATTAAAAGATGTTCATCTTAATGGGAAAACAGCAATTGTACGTGTAGATTTTAATCTACCTAAAGACGATAATGGCTCAATATCAGATGATACAAGACTAAGAGCAGCACTTCCAACAATTAATTTTTTAACAACAGCTAATGCAAAAGTGATTTTAATTTCACACCTTGGTAGGCCCAATGGTAAATGCGATCCAAGACTATCTTTAAGTTTTGTTATTCCCGCTTTATCCAAAGCCTTAGGTACTAAAGTGTCCTTTAATGATAATTTAGAATTTAAAAATGTTGATAAAATTAGACCAGGTGAAATTATGCTTCTCGAAAATATAAGATTTCATAAAGGAGAAACAAGCGGTAATATAAAATTAGCCAGAAAAATAGCTCAATTAGGGGATGTTTTTATTCAAGATGCATTTTCAACGGCACATCGTAAGCACTCATCATCATCAGTTGTAGGAGATCTCTTACCATCTTATCCAGGGTTAGCTATGGAAAGAGAAATCGAGCACATAAGCCATGCTCTTAATACACCAAGGTCACCTGTAATGGGTGTTGTTGGTGGCGCAAAAGTATCCACAAAAATAGAGCTTCTTGGGAATCTTGTAAAAAAATTGGATATACTAGCTATAGGAGGCGGTATGGCGAATACATTTCTGAGTGCCTTAGGAAATGAGGTCGGATCTTCATTATATGAGCCTAGTTTTGAAAAGACCGCGTTAGGAATTTTAAAAAAGGCCGATCAAGAACATTGTAAAATTATATTACCTTCGGATGTAATAGTTGCAAAGCAATTTCAAGCCAATGCTAATTTTCGCCAGTGCAAGCCGAATGAAGTATTGAGTGATGAAATGATACTTGATTGTGGAGAAAGCTCTATCAATGATATAAAGGCTGCTCTTGATGAGGCAAAAACAGTGATATGGAATGGGCCATTAGGGGCTTTTGAAATTGATCCATTTGATAAAGCAACTTCTGAAACAGCAACATACGCTGCAAAATTAACAAAAGAAGGTAAAATTGTTTCTGTTGCAGGCGGCGGTGATACAGTGGCAGCTTTAAAAAATGCATCAGCAGCTGATGACTTTACATTTATTAGTACAGCTGGAGGTGCATTTCTGGAATGGCTAGAAGGAAAAGCTCTTCCAGGTATCGAGATTTTAAAAAAGGTATCTTAATATGAATATTCAAGAGCTAAATAGGATAGCATTAAAAATGGTCGAACCAGGAACAGGTATTCTTGCAGCGGACGAATCCACAGCAACCATTGGTAAAAGGTTTGAGAGCATTAATACTGAAAGTACCTATGAAAAAAGGCGCGATTGGCGAGAAATGTTATTTAGAACTCACGAGGCGATGAGCAATCATATATCAGGTGTTATATTGTATGATGAAACTATCCGCCAAAAAACTGCGGATGGAACATCTTTAGTTGAGTTAATAAAATCTACTAATACTCTACCAGGTATAAAGGTAGACACAGGAACAACACCACTAGCTGGTAGGCCACAAGAATCCATAACTCAAGGACTTGATGGTCTTCGCGAACGTTTAACTGAATATTATAAGTTAGGTGCACGTTTTGCAAAATGGAGAGCTGTAATTGAGATTTCTCACCCAGATCAATACGTAGGTACGACACCAACTATAGGCGGAATTAAAGCTAACACACATGCGCTTGGTCGTTATGCAGCCTTATGCCAAGAAGCTGGAATAGTTCCAATAGTTGAACCAGAAGTGCTCATGGGGGGTTATCATAATATTGAGCGCTGTCATGAAGTTACAGAGACCACATTAAATTCTCTTTTTACTGAACTATATGAACAAGGTGTCAAGTTAGAAGGTATAATATTGAAGCCGAATATGGTTGTTGCAGGAAAAAAGTGTGCTGAACAACCTAGTAGAGTAGAGATAGCGGAGCGCACCATTAAAGTCTTAAAAGATACAGTACCTGCTGCTGTTCCTGGAATCGCTTTTTTATCAGGTGGACAAAAGAATGAAGAGGCTACAAGAAATCTTGATATGATGAATAAAATAGGTAGTTTCCCGTGGAGGCTTACATACTCATATGGGCGTGCTTTGCAGCAGTCAGCTTTATTTACATGGAAGGGTAAGAAAAGTAATTATAAAAAAGCTCAAGAAGCTTTTTATCACAGAGCTAAAATGAATAGCTTAGCTAGTATTGGAAAATGGAGTCAGGATTTAGATAAATTTTAAATGAACGATCGATTTGTGTATTCATTAAGAAGTTAATCCAAACTCAAGACAACTCCTTCACGCCTCGGGTCAGCACCACCAATCAATTTTCCGTCTTCAGCTCTATAGATAATATGTATTCCGCTAAATTCACCTTTTGAACGACGAACTTTATGACCTTTACTTTCAAGTCCCTTTATTAAAGTCTCAGACATACCAAACTCTTCAGCAGGTGCGCCCCTATCAATCTCACCTGTAATGTCATCTTTTAAACCCTTAGCTTCGACTGCAATACGGCCATTTCGAGCAATAATGTTTGGTAACTCAATGGCATCTTGCGGAGTTAAACCCCAATCAATTATCCCAACGATTGTTTTGGCTGTGTAAGCGATAATTGAACTGCCTCCTGGCGAGCCTGAAGTGAAGATGAACTCTCCTTTTGGATTAAAAACAATCACGGGCGCCATCGATGATCTAGGACGCTTATTTGGAGCAACGGCATTAGCAACTAGGAGACCATTGATGTCCCTTGGTTGAAATGAAAAATCAGTAAGCTGATTGTTTAAAATAAAACCTGCCGCCATTCGTTGTGAGCCAAACGCCGCTTCGACGGTTGTAGTCATAGAAACAACTAAACCCTCTTTATCTACAACTGTAAAATGAGATGTACTAGGGTTATCAGGGGTAGAGTCCTCACCTCTGCTAAATTTATTAGGGTTACCTGCCGTTACATTTACCATTGCTACATCTCTGCGAATCAAATCGGATCGAGATTTTAAATATTCTTTATCAATCATAGATTCAGCATCCACTGCTATAAAATCGGGATCACCAATATATTTATCCCTATCGGCGTAAGCTAAAAAACTAGCCTCAGAAAAAATATGCCAGCCGTCCAATGACATACCTAATTTATTCATATCAAAATTTTCTAAAACACCCAAAATCGATTGAACAGCAACTGGGCCACTACTAGGGGGTTGGGCTCCACAAATAATATTAGACCTATAAGTCGAACAAAGTGCTTCAGTTTTTTTAGCTTTATAGTTTTTCATATCTTCAATTGTTAAGCTTCCAGGAAGTGGTAGCTTATGTGTTACACGCAAAATCTCTTGGGCTATAGGGCCTTCAAGAAGTGCTCTAGGATTCTTCTGGAGTGCTCGAAGAGTAACTGCATATTGTGGATTATCTCTTAAAAATCCAACAGGTAATGGCGTTATGCCGTCATCAAGAAAAAAATAATCTTTAGCATTTTCATCTCTATTTAAAGCAAACCCTCCCATTCGAGCTGTAATATCTGCCATACGCGGGCTTACTTTAAATCCATTTTCAGCCATCTTGATTGCTGGCTCCAATTGTACACCCCAATTAAGTAAGCCATAATCCTCATGCGCCATGTGCAACATAGTTATGACCCCAGGAACTCCTGTCGATACTCCAGATGCAATACCGTTTCGATAGGGTATGGGTTTCTTTGTTTGCGGGTCCATGAACATTTCTGGACTAGCGGCACTTGGCGCTTTTTCTCTTCCATTATAACTCCATACTTTGGCAGTTTTAGGATCATAAACTACCATAAAAGCACCTCCCCCAAGTCCTGAACTTTGTGGTTCAACAAGACCCAACATGGCTTGAATGGCTATAGCTGCATCAATTGCCGAGCCTCCTGCTTCGAGAATTTCTACACCTGCGCGGCTTGCAAGAGGGTTGGCAGCAGCCACCATTCCTTTTGATTTAGGTACTGTATGTCTAACTTTTGCATTTATTATACTTGCCGATACAATCTCAGCATGCACTATAGAGATCAGAAATATAGACAGAATAAATGAAGTAATTTGTTTCATAAATTTTGCTTTCTTTATTACACGATTAACATAGATGTGACTTACAAAAGAGCAAGTAATGAACAATACAATATTAGATGTAAATGGCTTAAGTGTAGGACAAGCACATGATAATGAGGTTAAAACAGGTGTAACAGTAGTTTTACCTGACAAGCCAGTAACATGCTCCGTAGATGTTCGAGGGGGTGGTCCCGGAACACGTGAAACAGAAACCTTAAATGATGGAGGTCTAATTGATAAAGTCCATGCCATCTGTTTATCGGGAGGGTCAGTTTACGGTTTAGCTGCAGCTGATGGAGTATGTGCCTGGCTGGGTAAAAAACGTATAGGTTATGAAGTGGGACCCAGCCCTATACCTGTTTCTCCTATAGTACCAAGTGCGATACTTTTTGACAATGCTAATGGGGGGAACAAAAATTGGGGCATCAATCCACCTTTTAGAAGTCTAGGTATAAGAGCATGCGAGTCAGTTTCTAATCATTTAACTCTTGGTAGGATAGGAGCTGGATATGGAGCCATGTCCGGAATTTATAATGGCGGAATAGGTAGCGCTTCAGAGGCAATAAACGAATTCACCGTTGGAGCTTTAATAGCTGCTAATTCTGTTGGGTCACCCTTTATGCCCGGTACTAAATGTCCTTGGGCTTGGCCATATGAAGTTAACAATGAGTTTGGTGGTGAGCGACCCCCGAAAAATTATAAATATGCGCACCCACAAGATACAAAGTTAAATTTCTTGAACAGAGCTGGTCAAAACACAGTCATAGGTGTTGTGGCCATCGATGCTAATTTAACGCAAAATCAATTAAAACGAATTGCGATTATGGCTCAAGATGGAATAGCTATGGCAGTACAGCCTAGCCATACACCACTTGATGGCGATACAATTTTTGCAGTATCAACTGGTCATAAATCTTGCGATAACCCAACGATATTATCAGAATTGGGATCTGCGGCTGCGCGATGCGTGGCAAGGTCTCTCACTCGGGCGGTATATGAGGGGTCTAAATGATTGGCGATATCGAAGCACACCATCATATAAAAATTTTAAAAATGAATGAAAGATTTGTTCATTGGCTTGCACCACTCAATGATAAAAGCTTGGCAATTCTTTTGAATAAAGCAACTTATAAAAAACAAATAAATGATGGAGATGGAGTATTAATTGGTTTCTCAAACAATGCTGATTATGACCACAAAAATCTTTCTTGGTTAAGAAATAAATATAAAAAATTTCTATATATAGACCGAGTTATTATTAACCCTAAGGCACATGGCAAAGGATTAGCAAAAAAACTATATAATGATTTCGAAAAAAAAGCTTTATTGATGAAGATACCGAGGCTTGTTTGTGAAGTGAATACTAATCCCAATAATGAGAATTCACATAAGTTTCATATCAAGAACAGTTTTAAACCTATAGGGGATATGGACTATGAAGAATCTGGAATAAGTGTTCGTTACTATGAAAAATATCTTTTAAATAAATAACAAACTTATTTTATTAAATACCAAACTAAAAAAAGCTTGCTTTTATATCGAACAGACGCTTTAACGCCACGAACTTATAGATTATCTTTAGTTCATGCACCGGTAGCTCAGCTGGATAGAGTACCTGACTACGAATCAGGGGGTCGGGGGTTCGAATCCTCCCCGGTGCGCCACTTCTATAATATAAGATACTGATTAATAAAGATAAATTTTATAGCTATCTATCCTTAAACTCTTGCAGCTTATCAATTCCAATCATACATTACGCATGTCCCCATTCTTTTAGAATCTGATTGACGTTCGTCGGAACAGAGTTTTTGCGGCCTGTCTTAGGGCTCTGGCTTTTAAACCTTGGTGCTGGTGCCGCCTCAATGTTCCCCTCTATCGTCTGGTAGATTTGACGGTATTTTATGTGGGGGTGTTCTGCAGCTTCCCCAGGATGGAGAACGGGCGCGAAACAAACATCCGTACCTTCCATGAGAGCTGACCATTCGTCTCGGGATTTGGTTTTGAAAATCTGGGTCAGCCGGGCTTTCTGAACTGGCCACTTACCAGTGTTCATTTGGTCCCTGAAATCAGGGTCATCTGATAAGTTTAAATGCTTTAGTAAGAGAGAATAAAATTTAGGTTCTAGAGATCCAATCGAAATAAAACCTCCGCAAGAACAAGCGTATGTGTCAAACCAGTGAGGCCCATCCAGAACGCTTTTACCGCGCTCAAAACTCACAGCCCCTATAGCCTTTAGAGATAGAATGAGGTTCATCATATGAGCAGAGCCATCTATCATTGCCGCATCAACAATATCACCTTTACCCGTTCGCTGAGCCTGAAGAATGGCTCCGAGCATTCCAATCGTGAGATATAATGCGCCCCCGGCGATATCTCCGATTAACGTAGGTGTCGCAAAGGGTGGGTCCCCCGGTTTTCCTGAATACCAAAGCGCGCCCGATAAAGCATTGTAGTTGATGTCGTGACCTGCCGCATGTGCAAGAGGCCCATCTTGGCCCCATCCTGTGACTCGGCCATAGGCTAGCTTGGGATTAATTTCGCAGCATATATCTGGGCCAAGCCCAAGCCGCTCCATAAC
>JGI20156J14371_10000024_pt1 | contig 125975 bp, 117 predicted proteins | sample COG_06_FD_14371 | JGI IMG/M metagenome (IMG submission 14371)
GGCAACTATAAGTTTGCGACTTTGGATTAACGAGATTGGTCACCATCTCGGCATGCACCGGAGGTTTTGTAGCCGTCGTCGAATCCAAAACGCCCCCAGAGAGTAGTGAGTTTAGCATAGTCACGGGGTCGGCATAGAAGATTAAATGCGGCACAAATGAAAATGTTTTTTAGATCGAATTTAATGGTCGAATCGCCTAGAATCCATGGCCACAAAAATAATAACTAGGATGCAGCACATGCAAAGAGGTCAATTCTCTTCTCGCTTGGCATTTATCTTCGCCGCCTCAGGCTCTGCGGTGGGGCTGGGTAATATCTGGGGTTTCCCAACCAATGCGGCTGAAAACGGCGGCGCGGCGTTTGTGCTGATGTATATGATCCTGGCTTTTTTGCTGGCCTACCCTGCGTTGATGGCGGAGTTGATTATTGGCCGTCATACTCGCGCCAATATGGTGAATGCGCTGCAGTCGATCGCGACATCTCCCACTGCAAAGCTGGCCGGGCGGCTGGTAGGTGTTGGCGGCATGGTGACGGCGAGCCTGATCCTGTGCTTTTACAGTATTGTCGCTGGATGGATGTTGGCCTTTATGCTCGAGCCCATCACTTTACTGCTAGGGCTACCGGAGTTAGGCAGTTGGCTGACTGAGTTTAGTCTCGCCCGCAATGTCGGCTTTGCTGCACTGTTTATTAGTTTGACGGCGCTGGTGATTAGTGCCGGTGTTGAACAGGGCATTGAAAAGTGGTCGCAGCGCTTGATGCCGTCGCTGTTTGTGCTGCTCGGCGGGCTGATTCTCTATGTACTGATGCAACCGGGTGCAATCGATGGGTTGCGCCATTATCTGGTGCCGGACTTTGCACAGATGAGCGATCCAAAATTAATTGTCAGCGCAATGGGTCAGGCATTCTTTTCCATGTCGCTGGGGGTTGGCACCATGCTGATCTATGGCTCCTATATTCGCGCTGATGAAAATCTGCCACTGGTGGGTGCGCTGGTGACGTTGACCGATACTGGAGTGGCTTTTTTGGCCGGACTGTTGGTGCTGCCGGCGATGTTTGTGGCGCAGCATTTGGGCGTGACTATTTATGCCGAGAGCGGCAATCTGATCGCTGGCCCCGATCTTATTTTCCAGGTTTTGCCTGCACTGTTTGACGGCATGGGCTCTGCCGGCCTGATAGTGGGCTTAGCCTTTTTTGTGCTGATGTCGATTGCGGCAGTGACCTCGTCTATTTCGATGCTGGAGGTGCCAGTGTCTTATGCGGTGGAAGCACGACAGATAAATCGTATTAAGGCTACGTGGCTGGTGGCGGCGATTGTCTTTGCGATTAGCACGACCATTGCATTGAATTTTGATAGCCTGTTTGGCTTTGTGATCACCCTCACTACCGAGCGTGCGCAACCTTTACTGAGTATGTTTCTCTGTATCTTTGCCGGTTGGATTTTTCATCGCCATAGTATTCTGACGGAGATAAAGAAGGGCAACTCCGAGGTGGAACAGGGTCTGTTCTGGAAAGTCTGGCCGGTCTATGTGAAGCTGTTTTGCCCGGTGCTGATTTTGCTCACCTTTGCGCAAGGATTTATCGGCTAATTCACTGGTTAGTTGTTTGCTCGCTGCTTTTACCAAGGGTTTGCCAATTGACCGCGATGATCTTGTTGGTTACGGTGAGCGTCTTGGATTGAGCCTTCGATTCCACCCAAATAAATAATGGATGAAAACCGTGACAAACGATAAAAAAGCTGTTGATTTTGAGAAGCAACTGGCCAACCTTGAGGCACTGGTGGAGTCGCTGGAAAGCGGCGATTTGAGCCTCGAGGAGTCACTTAAATCCTTTGAATCCGGGATTAAGGTTGCCCGTGAATGCCAGCAGGCGCTGAAGGCCGCCGAGCAAAAAGTTGAGTTGCTCACGCGTCAGGGTGATGAACTGGTTAGCCAACCCTTCGAACCCAACGACAGCTAATCACGCCGATGCCCGCCTCTTCAATCAAAACCATCATCAGTAGCTACAGCGCGCAGGTTGATGCGCAATTAGAGTCTATATTGCCTCAGGCAAGCGGTCCGGCCGAGCCTCTTTTTGCGGCCATGCGTTACTCAGTATTTAATGGCGGCAAGCGCCTGCGTCCGGCTCTCTGCTTTGCTGCGGCTGAAGCAATATGCAGCAGTGATAGCAATACAGCGAAGGTCGCTGCGGCACTGGAGATGATTCACGCTTATTCGTTGATCCACGATGATCTTCCGGCCATGGATAATGACGATCTGCGGCGCGGCAAGCCGACCTGCCATATTCAATTTGATGAGGCCACTGCGATCCTGGCAGGTGATGGGCTGCAATCTCTCGCCTTTCAGCAGCTCTGCGGGCTGTCTGAGGTGGCGCCGTCCATTGTGGTGGAACTGATATCGATGCTCTCTCGCTTGGGTGGTTGCAGTGGCATGGTAGCCGGCCAGGCGATCGATCTCGCGGCGACGGGTACGGCGCTCGATCTGGAGCAATTAAAAGTCATGCATGCACACAAGACCGGTGCCTTGATTGAGGCCAGTGTGCTGATGGGTGCTGTGGCTACGGCTCAGGCCAGCGCGCAACAATTGGCCGCACTGAGCGAATTTGCCCGAGCGATTGGCCTGGCGTTCCAGATTCAGGACGATATCCTCGATGTCGAGAGCTCTACCGAACTATTGGGCAAACAGCAGGGATCAGACGCCACTAACCAGAAGTCGACCTATACTTCCATCCTCGGTCTCGAGCAGGCGCGCAGCGAAGCCGATGCGCTCTATCGACGGAGCATGCAGGCCCTGGACTGCTTTGCGGCCAAGGCAGAGTCACTGCGTGCGATTGCTAGTTTTATTGTTCAGCGCAGGCACTAGGTGCGGCCAGTGGCGAGACGATATTATTTACCAACAAATCATTTACTAGAGCACAACCAGCGGGCTATTTGGTGTAATATTCTTTTCCAAGCCTCCAAAAATATAAATGATATAAGCGCATGGCAAAGACCTTTAATCAGATCCCTCATACGCGACCGCACACTCCGCTGTTAGATACGGTTAGCGCGCCGGCTGATCTGCGTCATTTGGACAGCAAAAAACTACTCGTGCTAGCGGATGAATTACGTGCGTTTATGCTTTATTGCGTGGGTAAGACTGGCGGTCACTTTGGCGCTGGGCTGGGGGTAACGGAACTGACCATCGCTCTGCATCATGTTTTCAACACCCCGGATGACCGTCTGGTCTGGGATGTGGGTCACCAGACCTATCCACACAAAATTTTGACCGGCCGTCGCGAACAGATGTTAAGCATGCGCCAGAAAGACGGGCTGTCCGGCTTTCCCAAACGCAGCGAAAGTCACTATGATACTTTCGGCGTTGGCCACTCAAGCACATCCATAAGCGCCGCACTGGGCATGGCGATGGCGTCAGCGCAATTGAGTGAAGAGCGCAAAACGGTGGCCATCATGGGCGATGGTGCGATGACGGCGGGCATGGCCTTTGAGGCGCTTAATCACGCCTCGCACGTGGACAAAAATCTGCTGGTGGTGCTCAACGATAATCAGATGTCGATCTCGCGCAATGTTGGCGGTCTGTCTACTTATTTCTCCAAACTCTGGTCGAGCAAGATTTATACCCAGTTCCGCGAGAGCGGTAAAAAAGCGCTGAGTGGTATGCCACAGGCGAGTAATTTTGTGCGGCGCACCGAAGAGTATATGAAGAGTATTGTGTCGCCGGTAACGATCTTTGAAGAGTTGGGTTTTTACTATGTCGGCCCTATAGACGGCCACGATCTGCCGCTGCTAGTGGAGACGCTGGGCAAACTCAAGGATATGAAGGGCGCGGTGCTGCTGCATATCATTACTCACAAGGGTAAAGGCTTTGCGCCCGCTGAGAACGATCCGGTGGGTTACCACGCCCTGAACAAGATTGAGCCCAAGCCAGTTCTGCAGCCCGCAGTAGTAAAACCTGTTAAAAAGGCTCTGCCGAAATATCAAAAAGTGTTTGGCGACTGGCTCTGCGATATGGCCGAGCAGGATAGTCGTCTGGTCGGGATTACTCCCGCGATGTGCGATGGCTCAGGCATGAATGAATTTGCCGAGCGCTTTCCAGAGCGCTTTGAAGATGTGGCGATTGCCGAGCAGCATGCGGTAACCCTGGCGGCGGGCATGGCCTGCGAAGGCTCGAAGCCGGTGGTGGCAATCTACTCAACCTTTTTACAGCGTGCCTATGACCAGCTGATTCACGATGTGGCGATTCAAAATCTCGATGTGTTGTTTGCCCTCGATCGCGCTGGTTTGGTTGGTGAAGACGGCGCGACTCATGCTGGCGCCTATGACATTAGCTACTTGCGCTGTATCCCCAATATGGTAGTCATGGCGCCGTCTGATGAAAATGAGACGCGACAGTTGCTGTATACCGGCTATATGCATTCTGGCCCGGCCGCGGTGCGCTATCCGCGCGGCACAGGCCCAGGCGCGGCAATCGAACAGCAAATGGCGGCGCTGCCATTGGGCAAGGGCGTAATGCGTCGCGAGGGCGCTGGTGTGGCGATTCTCAACTTTGGCACATTACTCGCATCGGCTCTTGAGGTCGCTGAAACACTCAATGCGTCAGTGGCGGATATGCGCTTTGTCAAACCAATTGACGGAGAGCTGATCCAGGATCTCGCCAGCCGTCATCAGCTGCTGGTGACGCTTGAGGAAAACAGTATCTCCGGCGGAGCCGGCTCTGCGGTCGGTGAATTTCTCGCAGAGCAGGGTATTGTGATGCCGGTTCTGCATCTGGGTCTGCCAGACTATTTTGTTGATCATGGCAATCACTCACAACAACTTGAAAGTATCGGCCTCGATTCGGCGACCATTTTAGCCACTATCGAAAAACGTCTGGCGCTGTTAGCTCTTCCCGTTCAGGCGATAAAATAATAATAATTTGGAGTTCAGACCATGAAACTTTACGATTACGCCGCGGCACCCAATCCTCGAAGAGTGCGAATATTTCTCGCTGAAAAAAATCTTGAAATTGAAACCATTCAGATTGATATCAGAAATAATGAGCAAAAATCTGAGGCTTTTCTGAAACTGAGCCCCCTCGGCGAAGTGCCTCTGTTACAGTTGGACGACGGTACCTGCATCAGTCAGGTCAATGCTATTTGCCGCTACATTGAAGAAATCCATCCGGAAAATCCTCTGTTTGGCCGCACCGCTTTAGAGAAAGCGCTGGTCGAGTCATCCAATCATCAACTTAATATGAACGGCATCGTGGCGGTCACCGAAGGCTTTAGAAATTCAAACCCCATGTTTGAGGGGCGCGCTATTGCCGGGCCGAATTCCTACGCACAAATTCCTGCCCTAGCTGAGCGTGGATTGTTGCGGGTGGATCATTTGTTCCGTGATTTGGAGGCGCATTTTGCCGCCAGCGAATTTATTATTGGCGACTATTTCTCGGTTGCTGATATCACCGCATTTGTCACTATGGACTTTGCCGGCTGGATCAAAAAGACAATTCCAGAAGACTGCGTAAACCTGCAGCGCTGGTATGATCAAGTGAACGCTCGCCCCAGCTCTAACGCTTAACTAGCCGCGAGTTAATTTTCAATCATAAAAAAGGGGCCTTTAAGGCCCCTTTTTAGTTGCTGTTGTGCAATAACCTTATTCGCTGCTTTCCACCGTAAAGCCATAGGGTGCTGCGGTGAGGCTGTAGCCATCACTGTAGGTCACCACCTTGGACTGCCCGGTAAAATTGTAAACCACGTAGCGGGTCACGCCATTTTTAACAAAAGCCAGTGCCGCAGGATCATTAGCGGTCAAATCACCTGTGCCAGTCTTTAGATGACCCAAGGCATTAAATGTATGTAACCAGTGATAAGTATGGGCTTTCGATTCCCCAGCTTCAGCAGCATAGTTGCCGCCAAGACTATCGTAATCGGCAATCGCAGCGCTGGCATCGGTCATCGCCCAGAGGTTCCACCACAGATCAGTCCACTGATCGGCGCTCAAACCCGAAGGCTTGCCATTGGATGATTGGGTCATACCCAGCGTGACATAGTCTTGCATGTAATCTGGATATTGACCTACATACAGAATCAACGGGTTAGACGGCAAGCCTTGAATACCCAAGATATGCGCGTAAGCAGGGCTAAACCAGGTCGAGAAGTCCGCACCACTGCCCCAAATTATTGAGGTGGTGATTTTGTCGTAGCCAGGCGCGAAGTTATCGTAATCTGCACCGACATTATTGTAACCGTCGATATTGTTCCAATACTGCCAGAAGGCGGCGGTCGTAGACGCGTGCATATACATGCCTTTGTCGACTAACTCATCATTGCCTGTTGCCATGCCGTATAAAACGATCGCACCGTAGGCATTAGCGGCCTCTGAGGTCGATTCGTTGTTATTGCCCTGTACCGCATCGCCTTTTCCGTCAGCCCAAGAGAAACCATTGGCCGGGTCAAAGTTACGCATTTTAGGAAACATCTCTTCGCTGTCATCACCGGCATAGTCGCGAATCAATAACTCAATCATCGGGCCGTACTGATCTTGACCACACCAGTCAACATCGACACGACAGATTTCTGCCGCAGCACGGACAAAGTAGCCGTAGTGGAAGTGGTGGTCAGCCATGCGCTGATGAGAGCCGTAGGCTTCTTCGATACCAAACAGGGCGTCCCAGGTATCGTCATAGGCAAAATATTTATTGATATCCAGATTGCCATCGGTCTCGGCCGTAAACCAGTCAGAGAGCTCTGCTTTGAGCCAGTCGATCAGCACACCTGCTTCGCTATCCATACCAATTGACTGCGCCAGAGCCGCTGTTTCAGCGACTTTGCCATAGGCCTTGCCAGACCAATAGGTGTCGGTCGCGTTAATCCATACCGACTCGCCATCGTTGACAAAGGAGCTTACCAGCGCTTCAAGTGTGGCCTGATCATAGGAGCCTGAAATGGACGGCATAGTTGGCAGTACCCCAGTAAAGGGCAGGTCATAACTAAAGCTGTCGGTTTCAGCNAATTTAATCATTCCTCGNGCACTGCGGATCTTGTAGGCCGATGTTGCCTGTGAAGCATTCTTCCAGTGCAGCGGATGCAAGCCAACAATCGTATCAACCGCAGCCCCCTGACTGTCCAAATAGGCATGGCTTACGGTGACGGTATTGGTGCTGCGATCGACGCTGTAGTCAATGTTCACTGCCGCAACCACGTTGCGCGCCCGCTCAGCAAAGAAGTTACTCATGCTGGCACTAGGGTCGGCTGTAATCGTCGGCAGATAGGTTAATGTAAATTCTTTCGATGCGTTGTTTATGCTGATTGCGTTGCTGGCGATATTGGAAAAAGTCGTCGAACCTTCGCCGCTAACAAGGAAGTTATTGCGGATACCGGCAATATTTGTCCACACACCCAAATGGTTTTCCTGATTATAGAAGATGCCTTTTTCTCCACCATCTTCACGCAGCGTACGCAACAGTGGCGTGCCGTCATAAACCTTAAAATAGACATAGGGTGAACCGTGGACAAACGTCGCATCCATCACCGCGGTAGTACCTGATTGCCACTGCACGGTGACTGAGCCGTCACTGTGATTTTTAAGATAGGCGTTTAGGTCGCTGTAGTCCGAGTTGGCGATCGCAACCCCTTCAAATACTTCATCAAAAGGCACCGGGCCATCATACTGCGGGAAATTTCCCCTTGTCTGGAAGCCGCCAGGAATACCATTAATACGTGCTCCCATGTTGCTGATCCGCGCTCTGATAGGGTCTGGCGTAATGTAGGCGGCACCACCGTCGCGCATTTCGCCAACAAATGGAATTGATCCCCACCACTTGTGGGTTGGCACGGGGCGCTCTAACGCTTCACCGGTCATCTGTGGAAACATTTGCGTCGGTGTTCCCGTGGGTATTCGAGTTGTTTCATTGCAGGCTGCAATCGCTGGCTCAACCACGCCGGCGTTATAAATCCAGTTGCCATAATCAACCGCACAGCGATAGCTAGCGACATTAATGGTGTCAGAAATACTGCCTGCGCCGTAAGCGATGGCTTTATAGTCCGTGCTACTCGCTGGTCCACTGCCACCTGTACCTCCGGTGGGTGGTGTAGCGCCACTCTCGATACCGCTAAAGCGTACATTATCAATCTGATAAATCAGTCCAGGTCCATTGGCAGCGGCGGGGAAAAATACCATCGGCGCAGTAATCGCTGACAGGTTCAGCGCACCACTGGCGGTCAATGATGACACTGGAAAATTAATCGTCTGCCAGTCGCTGCTGTCAACAATACCCGGCACTGGAAGCTCGCCAGAAATTGCCGTGCCGCTCTCAACCTTAAGAAAGAAACCACCTGCCAGAACATTGGCGGCATTAACCAGTTTAATATCGAATGACAAGCTACCTGCCGCATAGTCACTGAGATCAACGGCGGTTGTTGGGCCCACAACAAGACCAGCATGACCGGCATTGGCGGTGTAGCTGACTTGCAGCACATTGCCGCGTTCGCTATCTGTAACGACTTCCCAGTCAACGCTGTCACAGACTTCTGTGCCAGTACAGTCAGCATCAGCATCGCCATAACCTAATGTTGAATCAAAGAACGATAGCTGCGCGTCGCCACCCCAGATGGCGGCAACGGCACCGTCAGTGAGAATAAAGGTATCATCGCTACTGGGCTCAGTGCCGGTATCAGTGGCGGTGACCGTAACGGTTCGAGTGGCCACAACAGAATTGCCCGCTGTATCGGTGGCCGTATACGTCACGAGATAGCTACCGACAGCTGTACCAACGCTACCCGTGACAACCACGTCAACTGAGCTGTCCACCGTATCAGTCGCCAGCGCGCCAGCTTCAGTGTAGGCAGTGCCCTCTTCGAGACTGACCGCGGCCTCACCACTGAGTGTGATAACCGGATCAGTAGTATCGGCAACAATGACTGTTCGAGTGATGCTAGCGTTATTACCGGCAGCGTCTGTGGCGCTGTAGGTAAGCGTATAAGTGCCCGCCGCAGTGCCAACTGTGCCGCTTGTGGTCACGGCTACCGAGCCATCTTTTGCATCATTGGCAGTAGCGCCATCGTCAGTGTAGGCAGTGCCCTGCTCATGATTGATGGTCGCAGAACCCTGAAGAGTAATGGATGGCGGGGTCGTGTCTGCTGCCGCAGGAGGGGTGTTTGCTGCGGGGGTTGAAGAACCACCACCGCACCCTTGGAGAACCAGGGAAGTAACTAGGACTGCCAGCGATAACATTTTTGTTGAATAAAGCACGTTGTACCCTCTTATTTTATTATCTGATCGATTCAGAAATTTTATCGGACGTTCACCTTTTCACAAGTTCAATGCGAAGGGTATCGATATGCGCTAACAGGGCACTGACTTGCGACGGTTGGGATAGCTGCCACGGTGCTATAAAAAAAGCCCCTAAAATAGGGGCCTTTGCGTTACTGACGGCTGAGTTGGAATGTTGCCTTAAAAATGCCACTTAACATCAAGTGCAACCATAGTGCCCGGCTGCTCTTCGTGGGTGACGACCGAATTTTGCGTGATTTCAATCGTCTCATCCAAAAGATTCTTAAGCTTAAATTTCACCGTCATCTGCTCAGTTGGATAGAAGAAGTAAGTTGCGTCCAATGAGTTAAATGGCTGTTCATAGGCATCGGGGGAACCATTGCGTCCGGCAAAATAGAGTCGCTCACCAAATACATTATAAATCAGCATGGCACTGTGTCTGCCATCCTCGGAGTCGTAACCCATTTGGACGTTAACCGCATAGTCCGAGGCACCAGCCATCGGGCGAGTTGCGTTGGTTGGCGCATCGGCAAACTGTCCGGCGGTCAATTCTGAGTCCAACACGGTCATATTACCGGCGATAAATAACGACTCAAAGTCATCACCCAAAAAGTCCAACCCCTTCAACCACTCTAACTCTAAGCCATAGACTGTGGAGCTTTCAGCATTGACAATTTCTGTTGCCAGCGCTTCTTCAAATGCGGCGGCCTCAAAAAATTCAATTGGATTTTGAATATCTTTGTAGAAAAGTGACGCCGTGAAGTTATCGCCATTAGAGAAGAACCACTCAGCGCGAAGATCATAGTTCTCTACCATCGCGGGAATGACGTTGGCGTTGCCACTGACGCGAGCGCCGGTGATCGGATCAAGATAGCTTGATGGCGTGATCTCACGCAGATCTGGGCGCACCAGGGTTTCGCTGTAGCCAAACCGCAACTGGAAATCTTCGGCCCAGAAATCGGGCTTGATGTAGGTGACAGAGACGGAGGGGTAAAAATCATCTTCTTTAAACACTGAGTTCAAAAGAGTATTTTCATCACAGCTGATCTGACATCCTTGATACTTAAGTGGATTCCACGGAATGCCGACCTGATTGTAATCTTCCCAGCGCGCACCCAGCATCACTCGCCAAGTCTCATCGTAGAGCACATCAATGGTACCGAATACTGAGGTGTTGGTGAGGGCCGCTAAATAGCTTTCACCATTACTGCCAATAACCGCGATACTGAAACCGTTGTCGGCATCGAGAATATTTTCATTGCTGAAAATATCCGATACTGAGCCAGTAAAACTCTGCGCGACTGAGCTGTCGTCTGTGCCCAAGCCGAATTCTAGCTGCTCATAAGTACGGGTTTTTTGAGAGTAGCGGTAGCCACCGGTCAAGGTCACTTCGGCAAATGACATCATCAAGGGTAATTTAATATCGTAGCCATAACTCTCTACAGCATCATCTAGATCGGTAAAGCGGAAGTCGCCCGCAGAAGCCGAGGCCTGAAGAGTCTGCGCCATAACCGCGGCGGTGACTGAATCGACATTGGTCTTGTAAAGGATGTTAGTCTCGTTAGGAATGTCCGTGCGTGTGGTCGCATCGGAGTAGAACCACTCAACAGTTAATTCATCGAGCCATTCAAACTTGTCAACGTTAATCAGATCTCGCGTGATGCCACCAAAACGATGGACACCGCGTATTTGATTGACCGTCAAATTGCGCTCTTCGAAGCGCGTTCCGTATTCACGGAAACCCTGGCCATCGCTAAGTGGGAAGCTTGACGTAAAGCTATCAATAATTGACGCTTTATCATCGGTATTGCGCAAGAATATACTCGTCGTTTCAATTCGATGATCGTCATACCAGCGCCAGCCGAAGTTGGCATTGCCCGTCATATTTACACTGCGTGTTGACTCCATTTTGGTGGAAAAAATATCCTCTGGATCACCAAATGATCGATCAATTGACTCTTTGTTGGCCCACTCACTCCCGTAGACAGCGCCCAACATAAAGCCCAGCTCCATGCCGTTGTCCAAATAAAAGTTATTGCCGATATTGGTTTCGACGCTAGCATTGACATCATCAGATCGCTCAGTGATATCGATATCGCGGTTTAGCTGCAGGGCCAAATTGCGATTGATCGCTTCGGCGTCGGCGATCGTTTTAGTACCGTCGCCAAGATTAATTCGCTTAAGAATAGCGATAGGGCCCAGTGAACCGCCATACATGTCAACCGCGGACATAAGGTCGACAGACAAGCTACGCGTGCCGTCGTCTGTTCCCAAGCTGTCATCGCTACCACCGTTGTAGGACAGCACATCGCCCTGAGTATCGATATTCTGCTTGGAGCCAACCTCTACCGTAAAGGTAAATTCGTCAGGAATACTGCGGGTGCGAATATCAATTAAACCACCACTGAACGCGGCGGGCATTTCAGCCGAGTAACTTTTTTTCACCGCGATCGATTTCAAAATTGAGGTTGGGAAAATATCCAGTGGAATCACGTTTCGGGTTAAGTCTGGTGAAGGAATCACCGCACCATTTAACAATGAGTTAGAGTAGCGCTCACCCAGCCCACGGATAAAGACAAATTTATCGTCAACTAGCGTAACGCCCGGCACGCGCCGCAGAGCCGATGCAACGGTCGAGTCGCCAATACGACCGATGGTTTCCGCATCAATAATATCGGCAACCACAGCGCTTTCGAGGCGCTCGATAACCACATCATCGGCGGCATTTTTTAGCTTAGCAAAAATGACGACTTCTTCGAGAACAGGCTCGTCTGCAATACTTTTCATTTGCGCAAAACCAGAACTGCTTATGCTCAAAAGGCTGGCTGCAATTATCTGTGCGCGGAGTAATTTAATCTTATATGTCATAGCTGGACCTATAGCGTGTGAGCTTGAAAGCATGTGAAGTTGAAAAGGGCACCGCAGCGCGGCACCCTTTTCTAAAAAACTTAAACCGAGTCAAATCTCCCACGCTCACTCGAACCATAATGGTTGCGCGCGGTTTCCTTCATGCAATCCGTAAGTCCAACCGGCAGTCCAGTCATTGTCAGCAGACACTGCACCGATAATGCTTGAGCCAACAGGTGTTGGAACGGTAGCCGTTCCGACGACCATGTCTGCTACCGGCACTGAGTAGAAGCCATTGAGAATAACCAAATCAGCGTTGCTGGCTGCTGTTGGGTCATCGCCAGCTTCGGCAGTTTGATATAACAGGTTGCCACTAGCCGCTAACCAGTCAGCAGTAGAGGTACCATTGGGCAGACTATTGCCTTTGGTCAAATCCTGACAAGCGAGAATAGAGGAAGCGACAACCAGATTACCGTCCTGAGCCGCTTGCTGACCTTCATTGTCGAGACGGAAACACCAGTTGTAGTCGGCGTCGCCAAGCAATTCATCAGGGCCATAAGATGAAGTCACGATAGCGTTTTGAATAGTGGGGAAATGCGCTTCACGGATACGCAGACCCTGGCCTTCTTCGTGGGTACCAGTCTGGTTAGCTGAGATTATGCAGGTCAGGTTTTTAATGGTTGCCTGTGAGTTGAGACCACGGGCAATAAAGTCGTCAATAGTCGCCTGATCTTTACTTGAATAACTGCCGATACCATCAGATTCGACGCAGCGGTTGCCGTCAGTCTGAGACTGAATAACCAACGCATTGGTGATCGTGCCACGGTAGCCTTCATCAATGTCGATGGAGTCATCGCGAACATAAACAGCGACGTAGTTAGTGATATCAACGGCACCACCGAAGAACTCAATACCGTCGTCATAGACGCTGTAGATCTGAAGGTTCTCGACCAGAGTACCGCTACCTACTGCGTTGAAGGCAATACCGTTCAGCTCATTACCTGGAGCAACTTCAGCACCAGTGTGCTTAACAATCAGGTATTTCAAAACACCAGAGTTATCCGCATTGTTGTCGCCGCCATAGTGGCTCTCGCCAACATCGGCTTTGCCCTCTGAGGCAACATGACAGTCGCTAGTCGCAACATCTGGATAAGTGCCGGTGTAAGAACACTTGTTGGTGACGCCGAAACCATTGATCACCAAACCGCCCCACTCGCCAACGTCTTCCGGACCGACAGTGCCAAATACCGCGTCAGTCTGTGACGTCAAGACAATCGGCGCATCGGCAGTACCGTTGGCACGCATCTGAGAGCCACGGTTAACAACCATAAAGTCATCAGCACTGCGGAATGCCAGTGTCGCGCCCGCAGCAATGGTCAGCACTGCGCCGTCACCGCCCTCAGAGAGTCCAGCTGCTGCTAAATCCGCATCGCTAGAGTAATTTTGGCCAACCACCAAACTGCCTTCAAATATATGCACGCCGTCACCAATGTTAGGCACAGCAAGATCAAAGGTCAGAGGATTATCGATATCAACGAAGCCTTTGGAATAGATGCAATTCGTGCCGTCATATGAGCCCTGAGACACGGTGCCGGCCAAGGTATAGGAGGCACAACTGATGTCTGTGTTAGTAGTACCTTCGTTAGTGATATTGGTAACGGTGTCACCAATTGATGTTTCGTTGGCAGGCGCGATATTGATATCTCCGCCACCACAACCAGTCAGGGCTAATGCGACTGCGCTGGAAATAAGTAGTTTGTTCATGGACATTGGAAACTCCCGATAAATTTTGTATTAAGGTTTTGATCGGCAGAGAAATTAACAGTGCTTGATGACGTTTAAATGAAGATTGGGTGACAGTTAGATGACAGTGCGCCATGGCAACTGAGAAACACATAATGTGACTAATAATACGCTGGGCGCAGAACGTAAAAATGTGGCGCGCAGGGAGGCGCCAGCAAAGCAAAGACAACAAAAATAGGGGGGGGTAAGCCTAAGCGGAAGCTGAAACTTCCGCTAGCGCATTATCTCTGGTGACGAATATCCTTGCCTTTGACAACAAAGACAATCTGCTCACAGAGATTTTTGGCGTGATCGCCAATCCGCTCGAGAGAGCGAACCACCCAAAGAATATTGATCACCCGGCCAATACTTCTGGGGTCTTCCATCATATAAGTGGCCAGCTCGCGCAGCGCGGTTTTGTACTCCAGATCAATCTGCTTATCTTCTTCAATGGTGCGCATGGCAGCGTCGACATCAAAACGAGCAAAGGCATCGAGGGCATTGCTGAGCATGCCGATAACAGATTGCCCGAGATGGCGCACTTCGGTGTATCCCTTCGACGAACCACTCTCACCGGCTAAAATGACCGCGTGATTGGCAATCTTCTTCGCTTCGTCGCCGATGCGCTCGAGGTCATTGACTGCCTTGGTGACCATCATAACAAGACGTAAATCACTGGCCGCCGGCTGTCGGCGAGCAATAATCAGAATGCAGGCCTCATCAATATCGAGCTCCATATTATCGACCAGCTGCTCTTCTTTAATCACCTCTTCAGCCAGTGCACTATCGGCTTCACCGACGGCACGAATCGCGTTTTGTAACTGCTGTTCGACCTTGCCGCCCATTTCCATCAGACGCGTGCGAATCTCTTCGAGCTCTTCATCGAACTGCTTCATGTAATGATTTTCAAACTTCATCTTGTCCATAATGTTCTCCGCTTAGCCCCTTTGGCCTAAGCTAATTAAATGATACGCCCTGCGACTCAGCCGAAGCGGCCGGTGATATAGGCCTCGGTGAGCTCATGCTCAGGCATAGTAAATACCTGCTCGGTGGGATTCACTTCAATCAAACGGCCGAGGTGAAAGTAAGCCGTTCGATGAGAGACCCGAGCTGCCTGCTGCATCGAATGAGTGACGATGGCGATGGTGAAATTTTCACTCAGCTCTTCAATCAGCTCTTCAATTTTTGCCGTCGCAATGGGATCCAGTGCCGAACAGGGTTCATCCATCAAAATCACTTCCGGGCTCACCGCAATCGCTCGCGCGATACACAGTCGCTGTTGCTGACCACCAGACAACCCTGTGCCCGACTGATGCAGTCGTTCTTTAACTTCCTCCCAGAGGCTCGCCTTGCGCAGACTGTTCTCAACGATTTCATCGAGATCAACCCGCGTGTCAGCGAGGCCGTGTATTTTCGGGCCATAGGCAACATTGTCATAAATAGACTTGGGGAATGGATTGGGCTTTTGAAAAACCATTCCCACTCTGGCTCGCAACTCCACCACATCTAGCTTCGGCGCATAGAGATTTTCACCGTCCATACAAATTTCGCCTTCAACGCGACAGCTCTCAACTGTGTCATTCATACGATTTAACGAGCGTAAAAACGTTGATTTACCGCAACCCGACGGACCGATCATGGCAATCACCTCATTTTTCGAGATATCGACACTGACATCATGGATTGCCTGCTTATCATCATAAAACACATTGACGTTACGCATGGTCATCTTCGGCGCATCAGTAAAGCTCTGACCCACAGTAACCTGGTTATCAGCCACTTCGAGATTTTGTTTAGCGTCAGACTTGGCTGCCAATGCGGGGCTAGCGCGCTCAATTGCATTCATAGGACTTTCCTTTCTACCAACGACGCTCTAGGCGTTTTCGCAGCCACACGGCCGACGTATTCATAATAATTAAAAAGCTCAGCAAAATCATAATCGCAGCTGAGGTCTTTTCGATAAATGCTCGCTCGGGACTGTCGGCCCAAAGGAATATTTGCACCGGCAGAACCGTCGCCGGGTCACTAAAGCCACCGGGAATATCAACAATAAAGGCAACCATGCCAATCATCAGCAGCGGCGCGGATTCGCCGAGCGCCTGAGCCATACCGATAATAGCGCCGGTCAGCATGCCAGGTAGCGCGAGCGGTAACACATGGTGCAACACCATTTGATATTTTGAGGCGCCCATGCCGAGGGCTGCCTCGCGGATGGATGGTGGCACTGACTTAATCGCCGCGCGGCTAGTAATGATAATCGTCGGCAAGGTCATTAGTGTCAGCACCAGACCGCCGACAATCGGCACAGAGCGCGGAATATGGAAAAAATTAATAAAGATCGCCAGTCCTAGCAGACCGAAAATAATAGATGGTACCGCGGCGAGATTATTAATATTAACCTCAATAAAATCGGTCCAGCCATTTTTCGGAGCAAATTCTTCAAGGTAGATGGCAGCGGCGACGCCAATCGGGAACGACAGAATCAAGGTCAGCAACAGGGTAAACAAAGACCCCATTACGGCTCCACGAATACCCGCCTGTTCGGGCTCTCGCGAGTCGCCACGGGTAAATAAATTGCTGTTAAATTGCAGGCGAATCTTGCCCTGATCATGCAGTTCAGCAATCCACGTCACCTGCTTATCCGATAATCTGGCGGCATAGGGTTCGCCATCGAGCCAGGATTTGTAATAGGTATCAATATCGTCGTCAGCCAATAACCAAACGGTTTCACGTTCACCTAACAAGAGTGGATTGGCTATCAAGCGGTCCTTCAGATCGAAGCCGGCGCCGTTACTGACAAGGCCGTACAGTTTNCGCTTGTCACTGCGACCGGACACGTCAGGGAACTGCTTGCGCAACGCCAACTTGGGAATCGCCTGCCAATCGCCCTGCACCAGCTGCTTGGGATCGCCGAGATTATCGACCCCNATCGCGCTCTGATCATAGTCCACTTCAAGTTGCAGGTAGGTAATGCGGAAGGCTCCGTGACCTTTACTGACAATATCGGTAAACAATACGCTGACCGCAGCCAGACCAATAAAGATCGCAAGGCGCCCATACCAGCGGAAGCGCTGTTCCGAGCGATTGCGTCGACTGAGTGACTTTCTGATTTTTTGTAGGTTGTTGGCGGGCTCAGTCATATTGCTCTCGATATTTCTTAACAATCTGTAGGGCAAAGATATTTAGCATCAGCGTGACCACAAATAACATCAAGCCAAGGGCAAAAGCGGCCAATGTTTTCGGGCTATCAAACTCCTGATCACCGGTTAACAGAGTGACGATTTGCACAGTCACTGTGGTGACTGAGTCAAGCGGATTAGCCGTCAACTTAGCGGCCATTCCGGCGGCCATGACCACAATCATGGTTTCACCAATGGCCCGCGACACAGCCAACATAATGCCGCCGACAATACCGGGCAATGCGGCAGGAATAATCACATTGCGCACGGTTTCAGATTTGGTTGCACCCATCGCCAGCGAGCCATCACGCATGGACTGCGGCACTGCGGTAATTACATCATCAGCGAGCGAGGAGATGAACGGAATAATCATAACGCCCATCACACCGCCCGCCGCCAGCGCACTTTCAGAAGAGACGGAGAGGCCAAAGCTGGCACCGAGATCACGCAGAAAAGGTGCCACTGTCAAAGCAGCAAAAAATCCGTAAACCACCGTCGGAATACCTGCCAGCACTTCGAGTGCTGGCTTGGCATAGCTGCGCACCGTTTTAGAAGCGTACTCGGCGAGATAGATCGCCGACATTAGACCGACAGGCACGGCAACAAACATCGCTACAGCAGAGATCAGCAGGGTGCCGACAAACAGAGGGACCGCACCAAAGCTACCCGAGGAGCCGACCTGATCCTCTCGGATCGCGGTCTGCGGGCTCCAATCAAGACCGAAGACAAAGTCGTCAATCGGCACTGATCTAAAGAACTGTATCGATTCAAATAAGACCGAAAGAACAATACCCAGTGTGGTGAAAATCGCGACACAGGCACAGGTGAGAAGCAGCTTTTCCATGACCTTTTCGACTCGCGGGCGAGCGCGAAAGGTCGATGATATTCGCGACCAGCTCCAGCCAAATCCAATCAGCGACAGTGTCAACATCAGTGCCGTCAGTGACCAGCGAGAAATGACCTGCAACCTGAGCATAAGGTCTGCCGCCGCGACCATTGCGGGCGCTTCACCTTTGCGCGGCAACACACCTTCTGCAAGATTAGCCACTTTGTTTAGCAGCAAACCGTCACCGACCGCATTGGTAGAGATGCCGCCAGCCACAAGTGATTTAAGCACAATACTGTTAATCAGCAGATCATCAAAGATCATCCATAGACCGAGTAATAACAGCGAAGGCAGTGCACACCACAGTGCTACATGGGCGCCGTAGTAAGATGGCAGGGAGTGGATGTGGCGAATTCCGCCGAGGGGTTTGGCAACCGCCAGCGATCGGCCTCGACCCAAGTAGAAGGCGAAAAGACCCAGCCCGAGAATCAGTATAAGAATATTTGTCGCTTGCATATCGCTGGCAAAATCTCGTCAGATAAAAAAACAGCCCGGTCTAGGTGACCGGGCTGTACTGTGACAACTTCTCAATGTTATTTCAATGCTTCTTTGCCTGTCATCGGCACCAATCCCCTAGTATTTTCAGCCATTGCTCTACGCATCTTGATCGGCAGCGGGATCATACCTTTCTCGGCAAGATATCCCTCTTCACCCCAGGCTTTTTCACTGGTGAACTCGTTCAGATAACCTTGCATACCAGGCACAACGCCGACGTGTGCTTTCTTCACATAGAAGTACAGTGGTCGCGAGATTGGATAGGACTTGTCGGCGATCGAGTCAAACGTTGGCTCGACAGACTCAATCAGGGATCCCTGCACCTTGTCAGCGTTCTGATCAAGGAAGCTGAAGCCGAACACACCTAGTGCAGCCGGGTTGGCCTCAAGCTTTTGCACGATAAGGTTGTCATTTTCGCCCGCTTCAATATAAGCACCGTCTTCACGAATAGTGTGACAAACTGCCTTGTACGCATTCTTATCTGTTTTCTTCAGCGCCGCGATCCAGTCGATTTTTTTACAACCGCCTTCCATACCTAATTCGGCAAACGCATCACGGGTTCCTGACGTTGGTGGGGGACCCAATACTTCGATAGCCGTGTTTGGCAGGGCCGGATTAACATCGCGCCATGTTTTATAAGGATTTTCGATTAATTCGCCGGCAGTTGCACCAGGCACCTTGGCCGCCAGAGCGAGAAAGATGTCCTTGCGGGTTAACTGCATTGGCGCACTCTCGATTGAGTTAGCTATCACAATGCCGTCGTAACCAATATGAACTTCAATAACCTCTGTGACCCCATTGGCCTGACACTTCTCAAATTCAGAAGCCTTCATACGTCGCGAAGAGTTGGTGATATCGGGGTAGTTAGTACCAACCCCTGAGCAAAATAACTTCATGCCACCGCCAGAACCTGTCGACTCAATCTTTGGTGTTGGCTTGCCGCTAGATCGACCATAGCGCTCAGCGACTACGGTAGAAAATGGATAAACAGTCGAGGAACCGACGACTTCAATACTGTCGCGAGCCAAGGCAGGCGATGTCACTGCAGCAGAGGCTGCGGCTAATAATATGGCTGAAAAAATCGTACGCTGATTCATATTGATCTCCACAATCGAGCACAGGTTGTGCTGTTAATTAACAAACTTGCTTACCCGAGTAGGTTATTGAGTTTATATGACAGAAATATGACAAATGTGCCCAGTAGGAGATTTATGACGTTTTTATGGCTATCTTATGACTGTCACATGATTGTCATATTTTAGACATACAGTTGTCACCTAGCTGTCACAAAGCAGCTGAATGGTTAGCATGACAACTGTGTAATGACTTTAATTTTTGGGGATTTTGTATGAAAAAGGTACTTCTTTCTGCCGCAGTGGCCTCCACCTTAAGCCTAGCACCCTATGGCTTCGCGGATGGCCCAATCGATGGCACTATTTACGGAAAAGTGAATGTCTCGGTGGTCAATGCCGATAACGGATCAACTGACCAGTGGAAGCTCAATAGCAATGCATCGCGTCTCGGCGTTAAGGGTAAGACTGAAATTGCCGACGGACTTTACGCGGTCTACAAGGCGGAATTCGAAGTCTGTGTCGATGATGGTGACTGCAAAGGTCAAACCTTCGCACAGCGCAATATTATGGGTGGTATTAGAGGAAGCTTTGGTACCTTGTGGGCCGGTAAGCACGACACGCCGACCAAACTAGCACAAAATAAGATTGATCTTTTTAACGACCTCGAGGGCGATATTAAAAATACCTTTGAGGGTGAAAACCGCGTATCAAATATGATTGCCTATACCTCTCCAGAGATGAATGGCTTTGCGACTACGCTTGCGATGATCCCCGCGGAGGGCAGCGATGTTGACGGTGATGGTCAGAACGACACTGGCCTGACTGACGGCATGTCTTATTCTGTTAGCTACACAAAAGATAATTTTTACATTGCGGTTGCCGGCGACCAGGATGTCGACAGTCAAGACCTGATGCGCATTGTTGCTCAGTACAAAATGGACGCGCTGCAGCTTGGTGTAATGTATCAGCAGAACGAAGATAACCTTGGCAGCAAGGATGAATCTGGTGTCTTTGTCAGCGCCGCCTACAAGCTTGACAAGAAAACAACACTGAAAGCGCAGTACGGTTCAATCGAAGATGATGTCGATGGCGATGAAGAAGAGACGTTATCCTTGGGTGCTGATTACAAACTAGCCAAAGGGACTAAGCTGTATGTGTTTTACACTGATAATACAGATTCGTCGATTGGTAACTCCGACAAAGAAGACACGGCATTTGGTTTAGGCATGGAGCACAAGTTCTAAACCAAATCAGTACGCAGTACGCAGTACGCAGTACGCAGTACGCAGTACGCAGTACGCAGTAAAAAGTAAGAAGTAAGAAGGTGAACCTCATTTGGGGTTCGCCTTTTTTTTCAACCGTTCAACATGACCGATCAGCGTGTCAACCGTCAATTTTAACAGATCCAGCTCGTCGAGACTGAGTTCGTTCAACCGCTCTAAGTTGGTCTCAATGGTATCAATAATTTGTTTGTGCGGGCGCTGCAGAGGCCGCATAAAATAGCTGGTGACGGTGGCAACTATTGCACCAAAAAACAGCACCGAACCGATAACAATCCATAGCCCCCCCAATAGCTGTGCAGCGCCAGAGAGGGGTTTGTCAGCAATGCCAGCAGTGGAAAATGCCGCCACCCCCCAGTACAGCGCTTCAGTATAGGAGCCGATTGACGTCCCCTTGATATTCCGCTCTGCGACATAGACAGCGGTGGAAAACAACAACCAAAGCATAACGAGCAGGAGAAGCATTCGGGTAAATGGTGTATGCCAATAAACGTCTCTGACAAAGCGCTTTAGGCGCGGCACCGTGACTTTCAAATGTTGCATTCGTCTAGTCATCAGATTACTCGATAGCAGGCTGCGCCGATGATCCAGCTAAAATACCGCCATCAATATTTAACTCGGCGCCAGTCATAAAAGTGACTTCATCAGAGCCTAGCAGCACAGCAACTGCGGCGATCTCCTGAGCCTCACCAAATCGGCCCAAGGGAATCGCTGCGGTCATCGCCTTAATGCGCTCGTCTCGCGTTGATCCGACGCCCAACATCGGGTCCCAAATCGGCGTCATAATCGCCGCAGGGTGAATCGAGTTGCAGCGTATATTGAGACCTTGACTGGCGCAGTAAAGAGCGACGGTTTTGGTGTGGTTGCGCACAGCCGCTTTCGATGACGCATAAGCGGCAGCATCTGGCACGCCCACTAATCCTGACCGCGATGACATATTAATGATTGCACCGCATTTGTTTGGTCGCATCGCTCGAATAGCGTATTTACAGCCAAGGAAGACACCATCAAGATTAATACGGTGAACCCGGCGCCAACTTTTGAGGCAGGCCTGCTCAGGGTTTTGCTGCGTGCGGTTGGTTTCAAGGCCGGTGACACCGGCATTGTTCACCACAATATCCAGGGTGCGCTTATGCTGTGCAATTTTCCCTATCAGCTGCTGCCAGTGTGATTCCTTCGACACGTCAAGAACATCAAAAAGAGCCATGTCGCCCAGAATATCCGCCACTGCCTGACCGGAACTATTGATATCGGTTACATACACGAAGGCCCCTTCGCGCACAAAGGCGTGAGCTATCGCCTCGCCAATACCGCTGGCAGCACCAGTGATCAGAGCGGTTTTTCCTTTTAAGCGTTGCATAAAAGATTCCTTTTTATGGTCCTAGTTATTCAGCCAATCGATGCGATTGTGAACCATAAATTTTATCCATTTCATGCGCTGGATTATTTTCTTCTTGATTAAATTAGTGGTGCAGACATAAGCGTGTCGCAGCGCTAAAATGCTGTGCAGACTTTTTTTAACCGACTCGAGTCACGTCTATGATGAACAGCAAAAGCAATCAAAAATTATGCTCTAACATTTTGCTAATGAATTTTATGAAGAGGCCCGTTTTGAGCAGTGCCAAGATGGTTTGCATAACCGGCCTGCTGCTTTCGGGTAACGTCTTTAGCGCCTGTGATTTTGATACCGATGACGCCGACTCACCTAATTTTATGGACAGGATTATTGACTGTGAAGAGCAGTCAAAAACGCTGGACAATTCCTCACAGCCAGCACAATCGGCAACCACAATACTCTACGGAGATGGCTCCGTTGACCCACTGTCAGGCATGGCAGAACGACCCGTTGTGGCGCCGGGTTCAATGAACCACAGCCCGGGTAAGTCTTTTGTCAGCCGACAGCGTTATTCGCTGCGCGCCGATGCTAAGTTCGAGGAATCAGTCACCATCGCCATCCAGCGCCTGCATATTGAGATGGCTCACTACTGTGCTAAAGGCTGGTTGGTTGAGAGTCAATGGACTGAACCTGATGGGCGACGGGAAGGCGATTTTTATCTGCACTACCAGTTTCGCTGCGCGGACTAGGGCTTTTTATTCGGCGCGCTTGAGCTGAACTATTGGGCAATCATACGTTAAGTGTTCTTTAGTCGCCGAGGGCAATGGGAAAACGGCAGACAAACTCGGCGCCCTGCCCCAATCGGCTATTAATCGTTAATTGTCCACCGCAACGACTCAACGCATGTTTGACAATGGCCAAGCCCAATCCCGTGCCGCCGGTATCTGAATTGCGACTGCTATCTCCGCGATAAAAGCGCTCAGTGAGGCGCGGAATTTCCGCCGCATCTATACCGATGCCACTATCCTTAACCGAGACATTAATAAAGCTGGTATAGCGGGTTACTTTTACTCTGATATCGGTGCCATCAGGATTGTGACGAACCGCATTAAAGACAATATTGCCGAGTACGCTGCGAAGATCATTAGCGTCAGCCTTTACTTGGCAGTCTTCTTCACAGTCCAGCGAGATACTGTGTTTGCCATCACTGAGCAGTTCCGCCTCGGCGACAATTGCATGCAACACCTCATGCAGGTTGACGTTCTCAAGCACAGGCGCTTGATTGTCCGACTCCAGCCGCGAGATAAGAATAAGATCATTGGCTAGCGCTTCCATTCGGGACACCTGACTCGACATTTGCGTAAAGGCTTTGTCAAACACGGCACTGTTGCCAGGGACACTTTGCAGGGTCTCAATGTAGCCTCTCATCACTGTTAACGGTGTGCGTAATTCATGCGAGACATTGCCGACAAATTCTTTGCGCAACTGTTCCAGATTATTGATCCGTGTCACATCCGTAATCACCAGTACGATTTCATCCTCGCCAAAATAGGAGGCCGAAAATTGCAGGATGCGTTCTGCGTTATTGATCGAAGAGAGTTTTATTGAGCCGTCGAATTGCTTCTGGGTGATATAGCTGACAAATACCGGGCCGCGTATAAGATTGATAATAGCCGTGCCGCGGTCGGAGGAGCGAAGACCGAGAAGGTCTGCCGCAGAACTGTTCCACCAATCTATTGTCAGATCGCTGCGCAGCACCAGGATACCCTCTTCAAGTGCCTCGGTCAGTCTCGTTACGCGCTTGATCGTTCGCCGCATTCGCTCTTGAGTTCGGCGATGGCGGCGGCGCTGACGATTGAGGGTGTCGCTTATTTCTCCCCAAACACCATCGGTGTCTGGAGGAATGCCACGCATGCCTTTGTCAATCCAGCTGAAGAGTAGAGAGATAACGCGAAAAGTCCAGAGCATATAGGCAACCAGACCAAACAGCATAAGCTCAAAGGGAGCGCCAAGACTGAGACCAAAAAGCACACAGAACAGGCTTATCAGCACAACACGCCAGATCTCTGTGTTCATTCCCGGTCGCAATGAATCTATATCCTTCTTTAGTCACTTATTCTAATCATGCTGCAATTGGGATGAGAATCGATACCCAGCGCCGCGAACAGTCTGCACATAGTTCTCGTGACCTGCAACCGAAATCGCCTTGCGCAAGCGACGAATATGCACGTCCACCGTCCGCTCATCTAGATAGACATTGCCGCCCCAAACATAGTCCAGAATTTGCCCGCGAGAATAGACGCGCTCTTGATGAGTGAGAAAAAATTGCAACAAGCGGTATTCAGTAGGGCCAAGAGTAATCGGTTGTCCGGCAATACTGACACGGTGACCAATCGGGTCAAAAATAAGCTCGCCAATCACTATCGGCTCCTGCAGATCTTCGCGCCCGATACGTCGCAATACCGCCTTCACGCGAGAAATTAACTCGCGCGGCGAAAACGGCTTGGCAAGGTAATCATCTGCACCGGCATCCAGACCGGCAATTTTGTAGTCTTCATCGGCTTTAGCTGTGAGCATGATAATGGGCAGCTTCGCCGTTAGCTCGTCACGCTTAAGGCGCCGCAAAAGCTCTAACCCAGTGGTTCCCGGCATCATCCAGTCTAGCAGGACAAGATCTGGCTGAGAGTCGACTATTGTCCCATGTGCCTGTTGAGCATTCTCAGCTTGTAGAACATTAAAGTCTGCGGCTTCCAAGGCTATACACAGCATATCTCGAATCGCCACCTCGTCATCGACTATTAGAATCGTATGCTTGGGCATTATGGTTGCAACCTTATCGTTCATTTTGAACATCCCATTTAATGGTCCCAACATGACATAAATATGACAGCGATAAAGTGTATGCCGATCTTTCGGATTTACAACCCAGATTTCTGCGCCGCCCCCGGGAGTCGATATTTAAAATTCGTTCACGCATAATGTCGGCTTTTTAAGCGACTAGGATCCGAACATGACCATTACAGAAAACAGCGCCGTAAGCTTTCACTACACATTAACCGACGAGCAGGGACAGGAAATTGATAGCTCCGCGGGACAGGACCCGCTGGCCTATCTGCACGGTGCCGGGAATATTATTCCAGGTCTGGAAAAAGCCCTGGAAGGAAAGTCCGTTGGTGACCAGCTCAATGTGGAGGTATCTGCCGAGGAAGGTTATGGGCCCGTTCAACACGAACTTATCCAGGACGTGCCACGCAGTTCTTTTCAAGGCGTAGAAAGCATAGAAGTGGGCATGCAATTTGAAGCGCAGACTGGCCAGGGCGGTTCTGTTCCAGTAACCGTCACAGCCGTTACTGACGAGACTGTCACGGTCGATGGCAACCACCCGCTGGCAGGCAAGAACCTCAATTTCGATGTCACCATTGCAGATGTCCGCGAAGCATCGGCAGAAGAACTTGAGCATGGCCATATTCACGGCCCAGGCGGGCATAATCACTAATATCTTTTGCCGACGCACTGCCGACACCAAGAATCCTAAAAAAAAGGCCACCAAATGGTGGCCTGAAATGGGAGGAGAAGGTAGAAATAAATTAAACTAAACTGCATTGTTGGCTTAACAAACTTGGGGTCCAACTAGTCAATCAAACATAGGTGAAATTTCGCTTATGGCAACACAGCCTGCTAAACCACAACCAATGCCCGTGCTAATCCAAAAATCCGCGCCATAAGCAAATATACCAAGTGAGATGCCGAGCAGAGCGCCACAGGCAATCATTAACAAGCTGACAAAACTGTAACCATTCATTAATAATTCCTCTTTACTATTGAATCCGTTCAAAACAACTCTGACGACGCTGGACACTGCAGGCCGCCAGGAAGTTCATTTAAAGCATTTTTATGTTTGATTACTCACGAACTGTTGGCAATTCCACTGTTGCCCTGTTCACAATTGATAAGCTGATGCAAAATACTGTGCGCTGAGTCGTTAGAGCACTGACGATTTCAGCCGTCTTACTCGCCTTTACCCACAATTGACTAACGAGAGATAACAGACCTTATGACGATCAAAATAGGGATCAATGGATTTGGCCGCATTGGCCGCTTGGCACTGCGCGCAGCTTGGCACTGGGATGATTATGACATTGTGCAGATCAATGAGATTGCCGGAGATGCCAAGGCCGCAGCACACCTTCTCAAGTACGACTCGGTGCACGGGACCTGGGATGAGGAGATAACGGGCAAATCTGAGGGTGAGGCGGCAATCACTATAGGTGGGCAGTCTGTGCGTTACACCCAGTCCAGCAGCATTGAAGCAACAGACTGGTCAGCAGTGGATATGGTGATCGAGTGCACCGGCAAGTTTAAATCGCAGCAGTTACTAGCACCCTATTTCACTCAGGGCGTGAAAAAAGTCATCGTCTCTGCGCCGGTAAAAGACGGTACGCTGAATATTGTAATGGGCGTTAACGACAATAAATACGATGATCAGGCCATCGTCACTGCAGCATCCTGCACCACTAATTGCCTTGCGCCAGTGGTCGACGTGTTACAAAAAACCTTTGGCATCGAACATGGCGCGATTACCACTATTCACGACATTACCAACACTCAAAGTATTCTCGATGAATACCATAGTGACCTGCGTCGCTCACGCGCAAGCGGAATGTCGCTGATACCGACGAGCACCGGTTCAGCCACTGCCATTACAGAAATATTCCCCGAACTCAAAGGCCGTATCAATGGGCTTGCCGTGCGAGTGCCATTGGCCAATGCGTCCTTAACTGACTGTGTTTTTGAGCTGAGCCGGGATGTCAGCGTCGAAGAGGTCAACGGCGCATTGCGCAGCGCGGCAGCAGGTCGCTTGAAAGGCGTCCTTGGATTTAGCGATATGCCGCTGGTTTCGGTGGACTATACCAATGACACGCGCTCCGGAATTGTCGATGGCTTGTCGACAATGGTGATCAATAAAACGCAGGTAAAAGTCCTTATCTGGTATGACAATGAGGTTGGTTACGTTAATCGTATGATGGAGCTGGCAGCCAAAGTCGCCGCCTCAATTGAGCGCTAGAATGAAAACCCAAAACCAACGATAAAGAATCAACTAATCAGCAATGAATTTCGACGTTAAAGCGCCTGTCGCCCAATACAGTCTGGTTACCCTGAGTTACTGGGTATTTACTCTCAGTGACGGTGCACTGCGCATGCTGGTGGTGCTGTTTTTTCATCAGCTCGGCTATAGCCCTATTGAGATAGCCGGCTTATTTTTACTTTACGAGTTTTTCGGCGTGGTAACCAATTTTTACGCTGGCTGGTTAGCCACAGCGATCGGTTTAACCGTCACTATGCAAATGGGTCTAGTCCTGCAAATTGTCGCTCTGGGGATGTTAATGGTGGATAACTCTATGTTATCTGTCGTCTATGTGATGGTTGCGCAGGCACTCTCTGGTATTGCCAAAGATCTGAACAAGATGGGTGCCAAGGCGAGCATTAAATCACTGGTGCCCGCAGATGCGCAGAATCGACTCTATCGCTGGGTAGCACTACTGACCGGGTCAAAAAATGCCTTAAAAGGGTTGGGCTTTTTCCTTGGTGCCTGGCTATTGGCCGCGGTGGGCTTTCAAACTGCGGTCGGCATGATGGCCGCGGTTTTGGTCGCAGTGTTAGTGCTTGGTCTCTTTTTACTGGAGCGCACGACGGGCATCTCTAAAAAGCCTCAGCGCTTCAAACACCTGTTTTCCAAGAGCAACGCGGTCAATCGACTGAGTGCGGCGCGCTTTTTTCTGTTTGGTTCTCGCGATATCTGGTTTGTTGTCGCACTGCCGGTCTTTTTGCAGAGCCAACTTGAGTGGAGCTATTTGCAAGTCGGCAGCCTGATGGCAATCTGGGTAATTGCTTACGGTATTGTGCAGGCAGCGGCGCCCAAAATCACCGCAATAGGAAAGACCGCGAGCGATAGTAACGTTTCACAGCCGTCGGGGAAAACAGCTTTTAATTGGGTAATAGTGCTCTGTCTTGTGCCTGCTGTAATTGCTGGTGGCCTCTATGCAGCCGGGAGTAGCACCAGCTTGATCACAACGGGCCTGGTGCTTGGGCTATTGGTATTCGGTGCCCTATTTGCCATTAACTCGTCTATCCATTCCTATTTGATTGTTGCTTATGCACGGGAAGATGGCACGTCGCTAGATGTGGGNTTTTATTATATGTGCAATGCCGCGGGCAGATTGGTTGGCACGCTCTTGTCCGGGCTCGTCTACCAACAATCCGGCTTGGCGGCCTGCCTGCTGATCTCGTCTGTGATGCTTATTGCCAGCGCAGTCATCTCGCGAAAACTGCCCGCCTGAGCCAAGCACAGACTTTTACTGCTGATCCATGTCTGCTAGGGTGAGCGTTTTTTAAATGACCAAAAGAATTTGCTATGACTAATGAAAATGATACCGCGATGGACCCCAATGGGCTGTTTCGCGAAGAAAACTTTACCGATCAAAAAATGGGATCCATTCGCAAGCTCGTGCCAGTAAAAGCGGATGGCAGCGACGACCCCGATCGCACAACAGAATTTTTCGGTTCGGCGCAGGTCATGACGCCGATGGGGGCAATACCGCTTAACTTCGCACTGGACGGAGCCACTATTGGTGAAGCGGCGAGTGACTTTGCCGGCAAGGCGCAAATTGCCGTTGAGGAAGCTGGCAGAGAGATTGAAAGAATGCGCAGAGAGCAGGCGTCTAAAATCGTTGTGCCCGGTCAGGGCGGTGGCGGCATGGGTAGTCCCGGTGGCGGAATTATTACTTAAGCGGGCTTTTTTTGAACCGGTGGGTTATTTGAGCAAGAGACTACCCTGAATCGGTTGAAAGTGATCGGCGGCATCAATCAGTGATCCCGCCGTGAGTGCCTCAACACCATAAACCCTTGTCGCAATAGAATAACGCTGGCTCACCCGAGCGAGCAGCAAATCGAAATCGCCATCTCCAGAAAGCAGAACGATTTCGTCCACCGGATTAGCGCATCCCGCACAATCCATAATATCAATGGCGATCCCTACATCCCAATCACCTTTCGCCGAACCGTCGCTGCGCTGAATAAAAGGTTTGAGTTTAACCTCGAAGCCGATCTCGCGAAGAACCTGCTGAAAGCCCCGCTGCCCCGCGTCATTGCGCTCGATGGCATAGGCTGTCGCCTGATCAATTTCACCCTGCTCGCTGAGCTGACGCCACAGTTCGCGATAATTAAAGTAACAGCCAAACTGCTCCTTTACCGTGTAATAGATATTTTGTACATCGACAAACACCGCGATTTTTTTCACTGGGCATGCTCTCTTCTGCGTGGGCCATCAAGATGGCGGATTTATAGCAATAACTCAGTACCAATTCGACAACTAGCACCCGGTGCAATACTTCGACTGACACTGATCACTCGATCTTGACGCCAATGGCGACGGGTTATTTTTATGCACGGACTGATCGCCGTCAGTCCCAACGCACCAGTAATGGCAATATCAGGAATCACTGCCTGCAGCTGATGTTCAACTCGGCTCGGCGGCACCAGCCAATCGAGATAGGCCTGTGGAGTGACCTTCTGATAGTTTTGCTTGAGGTAGGCTGGCACTCGCGATGGACTGACAAAACACTCCTCCCACTGCACCGGGACCGATGCAATCGAATGGACCAGCACGGAATGATGAACGGGCTCACCCTCGGTCAGTCCTAACAGAAAAGCGATACTTCTCTCCGCCGCAATAGCATCCAGAGTAACAATACGATTGCTGTACTGCGGATTATTGAAACTAAACTGATGATTAAAGTCAGGTAATTCCACAACTGAGGCTGACGAACGCGGTTCCGCAACAAAGGTCCCCGCCCCCGGCGAACGCAGCAACAGGCCCTCATCCGCCAACTCTTGCACCGCGCGCCGCGCAGTCATCCGGCTAACCGAAAAATCCTCTGATAACTGATTCTCGGAGGGAATACGCTCGCCAGTCTTCCATTGGCCTGACTCAATCTTATTTTTGATAAAAGCCTTTATCTGCGCATAGCGCGGTAGTGAATACATAGCCTGAGTCATAGAAACACACCTCATTTAATCTATACACTATACCTGTATATACAAATTTAGCATTTTAAAAATCGGGGGTTAAGTCATTTATTTTATGTTTAAAATAAATGACTTAATATTAAAATGACCACCATATACTGAAAATAGAAGAATTGCTATTCAGTATATACAGGTAAATTACAAATCAGGCCTGAAGGTCTTCGACTCCAATAAGATCGAGCTTGTGTTGACGGGGAAGTTTTTTAATCTGAGCTTCGCGAATACTGGCACTACTGCGATTGTGGCCACCCTCGACAAAAACTATTTTTTCGGGTCTGCGTCCGCGAAAGTACTTGGCTCCAGCACGGCCACTCAAGTGCTCCTTAAAACGTCGTTCGACATCAGTGGTGATGCCAGTGTAAAGCGACTGGTCAGTTGCCCGGATAAGATAGACAAACCATTCATTCATGCGCTGGCGGCAACATCCGCAACAATAAAGTCATGACAGGACTGGCAGCGGTACTGGGCGCGTCTCATTAGTATCTTCTTATGCCGCACGCTGGTTAACTGATGCGTCCTGCAGGCGCACCTATAGGTAAACTGCGCATATTGCCTGACCGGAATTCCCGTTAGGTCGTAACTGCCAGTGGCCTTAGGCTCGGCGCCGAGATCAATCATTATCGCTTTCCACTCGGAACCATGGGGTTTGACTCGCCTTAGACCGTAAAGACAGTCCACCAGATAATGAGCCACCTCATGGGTGACGGTATCGCTGAGACTGTCTTGATAGTATTTGGCGAAGAGCCAGGGGTTGTAGCGGATACGGCGACTGCGGCCCTTGACCTGATACATTCCTGCACACTTGCCCTTGAGATCAAAATGCACTGATATAGCGGCGAAATGTCGCCCATAAAGTTGAGATGCTTTGGCGATACAGTGCTCAGTCGCGGCCTCGACCTGACGCCTTTGAAATTCAGATATAGGTTCAATCATGCCAAACAGTATATCGTTGGCCGGGCCTGTTACAATCATTAAAACAGCTATCAAGACGCAAAAATGAATTTTGACTTCCACTGCCATACTACCGCTTCAGATGGATCGCTAGCCCCCTCCGACCTGATTAATCTCGCTCTCGAGCGAGAGATCGATATGCTCTCGATCACCGATCATGACACGCTAGAAGCTTATAAGACGTTAGGCGACCTCGGGGCTAAGTTACAGCTTGTTCCCGGCATTGAGCTTTCCAGTCAGTGGAATCGACGTGGGGTGCATATAGTTGGGCTGAACGTGGATATCAACAGTAGCGCGATTCAGGAGGCGGTGGAGCGGCAATCCAAGTCGCGGCAGGATAGGGCAGACATCATTGCCGAGCGATTGGCGCGACTGGGATTTGCAGATTGCCTTGAAGGTGCAAAGTCCTTTGCCGGCGGCCCACAGGTGGGCCGACCCCACTTTGCGCAACATTTGGTGGCAATAGGAGCCGTGGCAAATGTTCAGCAGGCCTTTAAACGCTATCTAGGCACAGGAAAGGTCGGAGACGTAAAAGATCAATGGGCTGAGCCCGATACAGTAATTGGCTGGATCCGCGATGCCGGCGGGGTTGCCGTACTCGCTCACCCAACCAAATACAAACTGACGAGGTCAAAACTGGTCGCGTTGATCGCCGCCTTTAAAGCTATGGGCGGTCAGGCAATTGAAGTCATCTCCGGCGCCCAAGTACCGTCGGTAACGCGCGATATGGCCAGGCTTTGTGTCGACAGCGGGCTAGAAGCGTCTTGCGGATCAGACTTTCACAGCCTCAATCAACCCTGGGCATCACTGGGACATGTGGCACCCTTGCCAGACAATTGCACGCCGGTCTGGCAGCGCTGGCATTGACAGATTCTCAAGCGCAATGAAGGGTTAGCCGAGGCTTAAATTCCTGTGTATACTGGCGCGCTGAAAACCTGTCGACAGCCGTTTAAGCAAGCGCCTGAACAGACACCAGACCGTGCAAACCAGGCGGCCTCCACAATAATATTGTCAACGGAAACTACTACGTGGATTTTTTCATCTTTGTCAGCGAACAATGGCTACTCATCTCTTTGCTGATCGCCTTGATCGGTGTGTTTTTATTCACCGAGCAGGGCAAAAGTGGTAAATCAATAAGCCCGGCCGAACTGGTTCGCTTGATGAACAGCGAAGAAGCTGTAGTCGTCGATGTACGCACCGCTGGGGAGTTTGAAAGCGGCCATATTCACGGCTCGAGAAATATACCGCACGGCAAGCTAGCCAGCCGGATTGCTGAGCTGGAGAAGTTCCGCAGCAAAATTATTGTGGTGGTCGATAAAATTGGCCAGCACTCAGGTGGCGCGGGCAAAACACTTACCAAAGAGAGTTATGATGTCCGGCGCCTTGGCGGTGGAATCAGCGAGTGGCAGGGCGCAAGCCTGCCACTTGTCTCAGGCAAATAAAACGTCTCTTACCAACCCATATTCTTCTCGTCACCACCTAAAGGTGCGGTCATAGGAAATCCCATGTCTCATGTTGTACTATTCGGCACTCGCTTCTGCCCTTTCTGCGTAGCCGCAAGACGGTTAATGACCAATAAAGGCATTGATTTTCAGGATATATCAGTGGATAACGATCCTGAATTACGCAGTCGATTAATTGCAAAAAGCGGTCGTAATACGGTGCCGCAAATATGGTTTGGCATGGAACATGTGGGCGGCTTTGACGAGCTGCGCGATTTAGACCGCCGTGGCATCATTGATTCCTTGCTACAGGCCGGGGTTGAATTGGGCGAAACCGTCTCCATATAAAACGTTAATAAATTAAAATTACTACATTTAAAGGGTTGACCATGACTGATGACACTACCGCCGCTCCTGAAGCAGCCAACCAAGAACAAACCATTGCGCCGAAGTTTGCTGTGCAACGTCTCTACTTAAAAGATCTTTCATTTGAGACCCCTCAGGGAGCAGCAGCTTTTCAAAAGCAATGGCAGCCGAAAGTCAATCAGGACCTGAGCACCAAAACCAATAAAATAGACGATGGACTCTTTGAAGTCTCGCTGCGCATCACTATTACCGTCAAGCATGAAGATGAAACGATTTATTTAATTGAGGCAGAGCAGGCCGGTTTGTTTAATATCGAAGGTTTGGAGGGCGGTCAGCTTGCTCAGGTTCTTAACGTCACGTGCCCAAGTATGCTGCTTCCCTATGCGAGAGAGGCAATAGACAGTACATTGACCAAGGGCTCATATCCTCCACTGATGATTCCGCCGATTAATTTTGATGCGCTCTTTGCCTCTGCCGTTCAGCAGGCCGCTGCAAAACAAGAGGCCACATCGTCAGAGACCAGCACTCACTGAGTATCTGGCAACTAGGTCGCAACCAAAAAACCCCGCTGCGAAAGCGGGGTTTTTTATTGCCCGCGCTTTGTAACGATCCTGGCCAAAGCCATAACCAACTTAATATTAGAGCGCCTGACTCTCCATTTTATATTCCTGCAGTTTGCGCGTCAGGGTATTGCGTCCCCAGCCCAATAGATCGGCGGCGTCCTTTTTCCGCCCACCGGTATGGGCGAGTGCTGTTTCAATCATTGTTCGCTCAAAGTCAGGAACTGCCTGAGACAGAATATCGCTGCGCCCAGCCTTCAATTCACGTTCACTCCAACGGCGCAACATCTGCTGCCAATCCCCTTGCGCACGCGGATCGCTAACCGCCTCATCAGCTTTCAGTTCCGGCGGCAGGTCAGTCAATAACACCTCGCGGCCAGCAGCCATTACCGTCAACCAACGACAGATATTTTCAAGTTGGCGCACGTTACCCGGCCAGGCTAAGCCATAAAAGAAATCTTCGGCTTCGCGGGACAATACCTTGGGTTCCATATCCAGCTCTTTGGCCGCGCGGTGAAAAAAGTGCTTCATCAGCTGAGGAATGTCTTCGCGACGATCAGTTAATCTCGGCAGGTGCACACGGATGACGTTGAGGCGATGATAGAGATCTTCCCTGAATCGGTTGCTCTCGACCAGCTCCTCAAGATTTTGATGCGTCGCGGCAATAATCCGCACATCGACTTTAACCGAGGTGTGACCGCCAACTCGATAGAATTCCCCATCAGCTAACACGCGCAGCAGACGGGTTTGCGCCTCCGCAGGCATATCGCCGATTTCGTCAAGGAAAAGAGTTCCACCATTCGCCTGCTCAAAGCGCCCAACTCGCAATTGTGCGGCGCCAGTGAAAGGCACCTTTTTCATGGCCAAATAATTCAGACTCAATCAAATCATGAGGAATAGCGGCCATGTTGAGGGCAATAAATTTGGCGTTGCGGCGCGGACTGTGTTTATGCAAGGCGTGCGCAACGAGCTCCTTGCCAGTGCCAGACTCACCATTGATCAGCACAGTAATATTTGAATTAGAGAGTCGCCCAATCGCCCGGAACACTTCCTGCATCGCGGGAGCTTCACCAATAATTTCCTGAGACGGCGGCGGCTCTTCGGCGGCTTGCTGAGGCTTTTGCTCGCGAGCAAAGGTAACCCCACGACGGGCAACATCAACCAGCTCATCCAAGTCGAAAGGTTTCGGCAGGTATTCAAAGGCACCACCTTGATAGGCGGCCACCGCGCTGTCGAGATCAGAGTGCGCTGTCGTAATAATGACCGGGATATTCGGGCGTGTGCCATGTATCTGCTTGAGTAATTCAAGGCCATCTATGCCGGGCATTCGAATATCGGAGATAATAATTTCTGGCAGCGAAGAGCGCAGCGCCACAAGCAGGTCATCGCCATTCTCAAAGCTGCGGACCTCAATGCCTTCACGAGAAATGGCCTTCTCCATCACCCAACGCAGTGAGCGATCATCTTCGGCTATCCAAATTTCTGATGTGCTATTCATACTAAACCTTTATCGGTAGATAGATCGAGAATTGGGTGCTTCCCGGCTCTGAGTCACATTCAATAATGCCTTGGTGAACATTGATGGCGGACTGAGCAATGGTTAAACCCAACCCAGTGCCTTCGCTTCGGCCACTAATCATAGGAAAGAAAATCCGCTCTTTAATGTCTTCTGAGATACCCGGACCCGTGTCAATAATGTCGAGCCGACACAGCACTTTGTGGTGCTGACCAGCAATGGTGAAGTTGCGTTGAATTCTACTTTTTAGCGTCAGTCGTCGTTCGGGCAGATCGGCCTCAAGTAGCGCTTGCATGGCATTGCGCGCGACATTTAAGACAGCCTGAATAAGCTGCTCACGATCAGCGGATAACTCCGGAATACTCGGATCATAATCGCGGCAAATTACCAACTGTCCCTGCACCTCAGCCTCAATCAAGGTCGCGACATGCTCAACCACCTCATGAATATTAATTGACGTGAACGTGGGCAACTGACTGGGACCGAGTAGTCGGTCGACAAGATTTCTCAAGCGATCAGTTTCTGTGGTAATGATCTGACACAGCTCAGCAGTCTCACCATTGATCTCACTCTCCGAAATTTCCTGAGCCAGCAGCTGTGCGGCTCCGCGAATACCGCCAAGAGGATTTTTAATCTCGTGAGCCAGCCCCCGAATTAAACTTCTCGAGGTATCGTGAACAGATAGTAGCGCCTCCTCGCGATTGATTCGCAATATACGGCCAACTGGCTGCATCTCCATGAGGATCCAGGCGCCAGAATCAATGCTAATCGGGGTCACTGTATAATCCACCTGAGAGGACTCAACGCCTGGGCCTCGCAAAAACTCATGCCGCAGTGTATGAGGATGTCCATAGGCCAACGCTTCGCACAAAGTCTGCCGTGCAGTCTCATCGTCATTGAACAGGTCACTGGCCGCGGTTCCGCGCAGACGCACGCTACCCACCTGTAACAGAGCCTCTGCCGCAGGATTGATATAGTCGATCAATAAGCGCTGATCAATCAGCAACACAGCGGTGTTGAGATTATCAAGCAGCAATCTATGTAATTGATCTGAGGTCATAAACTCCATACCGGTAAAGTGGGCCAGCTAACCGCGCTGACGGCTAAACCAGCGATGGTGTATAGCCTGCAATAAGCAGGCCAGAAACGGATTTATACTATCGCCTCGAAGCGTTGAATACAGGCTCATCGTGGGCCTGAGGGAAACAGCATTATACGTCGGCGCAGCTGTCCATGCACCATTGGTGCAAGCTAAGTTAATAACGAGTCAATTGCGTATAAAATGACGTTGAACATGGATCGTGACAGGCTTTGATATCGCCAATACCGCACCCTGAGGAGAGTAAACACGGGCAGATACTGTATGTGCACCGCGCTCTAAGTCAGTTATGGTGCGTGAAGTTGCTGCCAGCGGTTTGCCATAAGCGGTTTGATCAAAATAAAACTGTACCAGATGGCCAGGCTGCAGCGCTGGCGTCAAGGTCAGCTGCACCAACACTTCGCGTTGATCATAGTGCACCAGAGAATCATCTTCAGGGGCGACCAAAGCCACTCTGGAATATCCTGCGAAATCAGGGCTGGGGGGATCAGATGGCATCTCAACGGGGCTTGCCACAGACGGTATTTCAGTGATTGCAGGAAGTGTGATCGCGGCAGCGTCGGCATCAGCGGGAGGCGTGTCGGTGTAGGTGATATTTCCTTTCTCATCCAATACTTTATAAACAGTGGCCTCGACGAAGAAGGCCAAAAGCATTATTGCTGGCGCGACAAATAGTAGTAGAAATAATTTTTTCATGAGGTCCAGCGCTAAGAGTCCGTTGGCAACTTATCCCTGTTCTAACTGAAGACTAGACCTATTTGCAGCAAAGAAAAAGCCCGCCATTGATTCAATGGCGGGCTTTTTCAGGTTTTGCGAACGAATATAAAACGTTCTCAGCAGTTTACACGCTGTAGTACATATCAAACTCAACCGGATGAGTAGTGTGCTCAACGCGGTAAACTTCTTCCATCTTCAGATCAATGTAGGCATCGATCATATCATCGGTAAATACACCACCAGCTGTCAGATACTCACGATCAGTATTCAGCGCATCCAGCGCTTCACGCAAGCTGCCAGCAACCTGAGGAATGGCCGCAGCTTCTTCAGCAGGAAGATCATAAAGATCTTTGTCCGCTGCATCGCCAGGGTGCATCTTGTGCTTAATACCGTCCAAACCAGCCATCAGCATTGAAGCAAACATCAGGTATGGATTTGCAGTTGGATCACCAAAGCGGACTTCTACACGCTTGCCACGTGGGCTAGCAACGTATGGAATACGGATTGCAGCAGAACGGTTGCGCGCTGAATAGCCAGCATTACCGGCGCTTCAAAGCCTGGAATCAAACGCTTATAAGAGTTAGTCGACGCATTGGCAAAGGCATTGAGTGACTTAGCATGTTTGATGATACCGCCAATGTAGTACAGAGCTGTTTCGCTCAGACCGGCATAGGCATCACCAGCAAATTGGTTGTCGCCGTCTTTCGAGAAAGACATGTGGCAGTGCATACCAGAACCATTGTCACCAACAATTGGCTTAGGCATAAAAGTAGCTGTCTTGCCATAGGCGTGAGCAACGTTATGCACACAGTACTTGAGGATCTGAACCTGATCAGCTTTCTTCACCAGAGTGTCAAATCGAACCCCAATCTCGCACTGACCAGCGGTGCCTACTTCATGGTGATGCACTTCAATCTCTAGGTCCATCTGCTCCATAGCATTACACATGGCAGCACGCAGATCATGCAGACTATCAACCGGTGGCACAGGGAAGTAACCGCCCTTAACGCCTGGACGATGACCCATGTTGCCATCAGGGAACACACTACCTGAAGACCAGGCTGCTTCGTCAGAGTTGATCTTGTAAAACGCGCCACTCATGTCGACGCCCCATTTGATGTCGTCAAACACAAAGAACTCAGGCTCTGGGCCAAAGTAAGCGGTGTCCCCTAGGCCAGTAGAGTTCAGGTATTGCTCCGCACGCTGAGCGATAGAGCGTGGATCGCGCTCATAGCCCTGCATCGTTGAAGGCTCAACGACGCCACAGCGGATAATAACGGTTGGCTCATCGGTGAAGGGATCGAGAACAGCAGTGCTATCATCTGGCATCAAAATCATGTCGGACTCGTTAATGCCTTTCCAACCAGCGATGGAAGATCCATCGAACATTTTTCCTTCGACGAAAAAGTCATCACCAACTTCACCGATGGGGATCGAAACATGCTGTTCTTTGCCTTTGGTATCAGTGAATCGAAGATCAACCCAGCGGGCTTCGCTTTCTTTAATAAGATTTAAAGTCTTCTCAGACATGTGTTCCTCCAGTTTGGATTTGGATGTGCATTGTAAATTGCGCGTTTAAAGTGCGCGCTATAAATTGTGTTAAGTCATGATTCCTTACAGCTCTCTACCACCTGACTGTCCGAGAAGCTCTCAACAGATTTGACTGAGAAAAAACTGCAATAGTCGTGCCAATCGAAAGTTCGCTAAAGGGTTCACGCTAAGCCCCTTGAAGCCGATGCTTAGCGCGCCATAACAGCCAGGCTCGAGGCACAGGAGATTGCGAGCAACCGACCTATTTGCACCTTTATGGTGCTCTTAAACAGCGCACGCACTTTATCGGTGCATTTATTCGCGATATTTTTGGTGAGGCGTGCCGTTCGCCATCAGTATAATGCTATTAAGTGTTTTTTCTGCCATTCTTTCTGGCGTACTTGGTAATTATTTGAGCCAGTAAAGTACCTCAAACTCATCGGCAGCAAAAATCTACGCGCCAGCCTTGTGAGCACATCATGTTAAATACGTTAGGAACCGATTAATGGCCAGCATTGATAACGTCTCTCTGCCAAATACCGATGATATTATTATCGATGTGCGCCATCCGGATGAAGCTGAGCAGCGCCCATTAACTTGCACAGCCAATAAAATCCTCTCTCTGCCATTTTTCAATATCACACAACGACTCGGCGAGCTGGACAAACAGCAGTCTTACTTACTTTATTGCGAGAAGGGGATTATGAGCCGCATCCATGCCGACACAATGGTGAAAAACGGTTTTAAGAAGATCGGGGTCTTCGCCCCTGATTCATAGCCAAAGTTAAGCCATCCACGCGAAAATTGTGACCTTATTCTCATTATTTGAGCTGATTAGTCGCCATTCTTACCGAGAAGCGTCTATATTTAGCACTTAGCCTCCGTTTTGTCCAACCAAAATCTGCCGCAGGATGCAGCCGATGATGAGCACTGAAAATTTGCTCGGGGAATTCAAGGAAGTAGAGAATTCCAGTCCCCGCTCCCTAAAAAGATCGATCCAGATCGAACTGGAAAGACATGTTTTAAAAAATCTCGGACTCGGACTGACTATTTCGCTTGTCGGCGCCCTGCTTATCTTTTTTTTCGCCGCCAATAAAAATCCAACCATCGAGCACTGGGCATGGCTCGCGGCAGTGTCCCTATCAAGCCTCGCTATCTGGTTCTGGTCATCGCGGCTTGTTCGCGACACAACACCTAACCCTCCGCGTCCACGGGCCATTATCATCACCTCATCGCTCAGTTTTGCAATCCTTTATGGGGCCGTGGCAGTACTCTTTATTAAACCCCAGCAAATTGAAACCTCAGCACTGGTTGCTATCACCGTAATCACCGCCGCATACGCCTGGCCGCTGACTTATGCACTGACAAGCGAGTTCCGCCATCTTTTTCTCAGCCTGATTTACGCGCCACTTTTAGTCAGTCTTTATCGCTATTATCCGACGATGAACTTAGGTTTTTTTGCGCTGTTGCCACTGGCCTATCTGATATTACATCGAAATCTGATCAGTCAGAGAAGGGCGTTTAGCGACGCTACAGGTACTATGCTCAAGGCAAACGAACACTCGGAGCAAGTCATCGCGACGAGTCAAAAAATCTCCAGCCTGATCGAGCAAACGCCCCTCGGATTTATTGAATGGGACCAGCAGCGTGAGATTGTCAGCTGGAATCCCGCGGCAACAACAATTTTCGGCTACACCAAAGAAGAGACTCTCGGGCGCACAACGGACTTTTTATTTGATCCGCAAAAAAGCTTCCTGCTGCAGCAAGTCGAAAACGATCTGTTCCTGTTTGGCAAAGACTTCACCGGCACAGCGGACAATATCACTCGAGACGGGACGGTGATTATTTGCGAGTGGAACAATACACCACTGTTTGATGAGGCCATGAATGTGGTCGGCGCAGCCTCTTTTGTCGAAGATGTCACTGATCGAGTCAAGCTGGAAACACGCATCAAGCAGCAGGCCTATTTTGATCCATTGACCGGACTACCCAATCGCCATCGCCTGATGGAAGAACTAAGTCGGGTAATCGCCCTCGCTCAGCGCAGTCAAAATTTCTGTTCGCTGCTGTTTATCGATCTCGACCACTTCAAAGAGATCAATGATACTCGCGGCCACCATTATGGCGATCTCGCTCTGACAATGTTTGCCCAGCGTCTGCGCAAGATTATTCGAACCGAGGAGGCCGTCGCGCGCCTGGGGGGTGATGAATTTGTCGTGCTGCTTGAAAATCTCGGAGCAGAAGAAGAACCGTCGCGCATGCAAATAGCTCAGGTCGCGGAAAAGATTATTGATGCCGCCCGTGAGCCCTTTATCATTAAAGATGAAAAATTTCGCATCAGCTGTAGCATCGGCATCGTGCTTTTTAACGATGGCAGCTCCGATGGTGAGTCCATACTCCAGCAGGCCGACAAGGCGCTCTACACAATCAAGCGCGAGGGCAAGTCTAATTACTACTTTCACAACCAAAAGCTACCCTCGGAGCTGCAGCTACAGGCTACCCTGCTAGAACAACTGCGCAACAAGGCCAACAACAAATCGTTTTTGCCCTATTATCAACCTATTCTCGACACCAAGACTAACCTGATCAACGGCCTGCAAGTACTTTTGCGCTGGAAAAATCCAGACAACGAATTAGTCGCCGCCAGTGAAATTATTGCGCTTCTCGAATCAGGTTCAATGATCGTGGATATATCGCTGACACTGCTGGAACAGATCTTCCGCCAAGTAGATCTGTGGCGAAATCAGGATTTGTGGCGAGATGATCAGCGTATCTATTTCACATTGAGTTTGCGTGAGCTGGAACATCCGTCATTCGTGGCCAATATTGAAACATTGCTCCATGAGCACTCGATCAACCCGCAGACGCTGGTTTTCACTGTTCATACTGAGACGCTGCCGAAGATCCACACCCCGATGTCACAGCAACTCAATGGCCTCAAGGACATGGGTATTAGTTTTATCGTCGACAATGTCGGCTACCAGAGCCTGCCAATTCAGAAATTACGTGAATTTGAAATCGATACTATTCGAATCTCGCACAAATTAATGGCTGAATGTCCCTTCATGGAGAGTTCGTGGAATTTGGTGAAAGGATTGATTGAACTGGCTAAATCTGTCGGTCTCAGGTGCATCGCTCCCTGCGTTGAGGAGTCCGAAATACACCATCTGTTACTCAATACTGGGTGCCAATTATTACAGGGAAACCTAATAGCCCCACCCTCACCAGCCACCGCAATTACAAGAATGCTTATTGAGCGCACGGTGCATAGAAAAGAGGAATCGCTCGCCTAACGAAAAGATCCGTAGCAGTTTCTGAAAATTACACTATAATCGCGACCTTTTGCCCCTACTGGTACCCCTCATGTCCATTGAAAACCTGCGGAACATCGCAATCATCGCTCACGTTGACCACGGTAAGACCACTCTGGTTGATAAACTTCTCAGTCAATCAGGAACCCTCGATCGCAAAGATGTGGGCTCAGAGCGATTAATGGACTCCAACGACCAGGAAAAAGAGCGCGGCATTACCATTCTGGCAAAAAATACTGCCATCAATTGGAATGACTACCGCATCAATATTGTCGACACCCCTGGTCACGCTGACTTTGGTGGCGAAGTAGAGCGCGTGCTGTCGATGGTCGACTCGGTATTATTGCTGGTCGATGCAGTCGACGGGCCAATGCCGCAGACCCGCTTTGTTACCTCCAAGGCTTTCGAGCAAGGGTTACGTCCAATTGTTGTTATCAACAAAGTCGACCGCCCCGGCGCTCGACCCGACTGGGTTATGGATCAGGTCTTTGACCTGTTTGACAACCTCGGCGCAACCGATGAGCAACTCGACTTTCCTGTTATTTACGCATCAGCGCTGAACGGCATAGCAGGCCTCGATGTCGACAACATGGCAGAAGACATGACGCCGCTGTATGAAATGATCGTCAATGACGTGCCCGCGCCAAAAGTTGACGTGGATGGTCCATTCCAGATGCAGGTATCAGCACTCGCCTACGACAGCTATGTTGGCGTTATCGGCGTTGGTCGCATCACTCGCGGCAAACTCAAGCCCGGCCAGCAGGTCATTGTTAAATCTGCCGACGGCAAAGAGCGCAAGGGCAAGGTCCTCAATGTGAAAGGATATCTCGGACTCGAGCAGATCGAAACACAACTGGCTGGTGCCGGCGATATTGTCTGCATTAACGGTATTGATGGCCTGAGCATTTCGGACACACTGTGCGATCCAGAGCACGTTGAAGCCCTGCCAGCCCTGAGCGTTGATGAGCCCACTGTCAGCATGACCTTTATCGTCAATGATTCACCATTTGCCGGACTCGAGGGCAAATATGTCACAACGCGAAATATCAAAGACCGTCTCGATCAGGAGCTGATTCACAACGTCGCGCTGCGCGTGGCGCCTGGCGACACACCGGATAAGTTTATAGTCTCTGGCCGCGGCGAATTGCACCTGTCAGTTTTAATTGAAACTATGCGCCGCGAAGGATTCGAGATGGGTGTATCGCGCCCGGAAGTCGTCCAGAGAATTGTCGACGGTAAAGTTCATGAGCCGTTTGAGCAGGTTGTGATCGACGTCGAAGAACAGCATCAAGGTGCAGTAATGGAAGAGCTTGGCATGCGTAAAGCCGAGCTAACTAATATGGAGCCGGACGGCAAAGGTCGCGTACGACTGGAATTTGTTATGCCGTCTCGCGGGTTAATTGGATTCCGTGGCGCGTTTCTGACCCTGACGTCAGGCTCAGGCATTATGACCAGTATCTTTGATCACTATGGTCCCGCCAAAGAGGGTGAAAACCACTCACGCAAAAACGGCGTGTTGATCAGCATGGTAAAAGGTAAAACGGCAGCTTATGCCCTGTTTAACATTCAGGCTCGCGGTCGTCTATTCTTAGGTCATGCGATCGATATTTACGAGGGCCAAGTAGTTGGCATTCACTCGCGCAACAATGATCTAGTGGTCAACCCGATTAAGGGCAAGCAGCTGACCAACGTGCGCGCCTCGGGAACAGACGAGGCATTAACACTAGTGCCGCCGATCAAGCACACGCTTGAGCAGGCACTGGAGTTTATTGAAGACGATGAGCTGGTAGAAGTCACTCCTCACAGCATCCGTATTCGCAAGAAATTGCTCACTGAAAATGAGCGCAAACGCGCGCCTAAATAAATTGCTTGAAACAAGCGGGCTGTAATGGCCCGCTAATTTAGTGCTACATTTACTACCAATGGATGGTGGGACGCCTATGACGGAACTCGACAGCGCAGACTCATTACCCAGCGGATTTCTCTCCTTCTCGCTGGTCAGTCAGGAAATCATCGCCGTACTGTTTGCCTTTTACTCCTATCAGCAAGGCGATATGTCACTGGCAACCTTTTATTTGGCGGTGGCCGGTCTACTTCTGATTGCCCTTGGCATTCACTCTATCTTTGATCAACCCCGAACCGCACGCTTACTTTTAGCATTACTGTTGGTAGCCAGCTTCTTCTATTTACTCTCTGGTGCCTCAGACAGCTCGGCTCTACTCTGGTGTCTAACGATTATTCCGGTGCTGGTCGGCACCTTTGGCTATCGCAACAGCATTTTAATACTCAGCGGTATCTTTGCTAGCTCTCTGTGGCTATTTTATGCCGCTCCTGAAGCACTTATGCTGCCTAACTATAGCGAGGCTACCGTCGTGCGCTTTTTATCTTCCTTCGCGGTGTTATCGGTATTTGCTGTGGCCATGGATAACGCGCACTCACGCAGCCTTAATCGGTATAAAGATCTGTCCCGCCGCGTCGACCAGATAGCGCACCAAGATCAACTTACCCAGCTACCCAACCGACATGACATGGAACGCCGACTGGAAAAGAAATATCAGCAATATCGACTAGTCAACCAACCGTTCTCAATATTGCTAGCCGATCTCGATAACTTCAAATTCATCAATGACCGCTATGGCCACGATGTTGGCGACGATGTACTGCACGCTATTGGCGCCCTGCTCAGCGAACCGCTGCGCGGCGAAGATGTGGTTGCGCGCTGGGGTGGCAATGAATTTATGGTACTGCTGCCAACAGCCAATGCTGAGGCGGCTGTCAATGTTGCTGAGCGATTGCGCACGCAGGCGGGCAAACTGGCCATGGAAGCCCAGGGCGACAAACTGCGAGTATCTCTCAGTGTCGGTGTTGCATCGATCGATAAGTGCACTGGTATTGACGATCTAATATCCACTGCCGAGAACGGACTCTATCAGGCCAAGCATATGGGCCGCGATATGGTCATTGTCGGCTAATCAAAACGTACTCTTGCAACTGCCGCTTAACACTCAATATGACGGAAACAGTCAGTGGTGTGGTCATTGATCACGCCAGTCGCCTGCAGATGGGCATAACAGATTGTGGTACCAAAAAATTTAAATCCACGCCGCTTCATATCTTTGCTGATCTTGTCAGACAATTCAGTTGATGCCGGGATTTGCGCCACCGATGACCAGTAATTGGTGATGGGTGTGTTATCGACAAACCCCCAAAAATAGTCACTGAAACTCCCGTACTGATTTTGCAACTCGATAAAGCAGCGCGCATTGGAAATCGTGCTGGCAATCTTAAGTCGATTGCGCACAATGCCAGCGTCCTGTAACAACCGCTCAATATCCTGCTGACCAAATGCCGCGACCTTGTGCACATCGAAGTTGGCGAAGGCCCTGCGGTAATTTTCGCGCTTGCGCAAAATGGTGATCCACGAGAGTCCAGCTTGTGCGCCCTCGAGGACAACAAACTCAAACAGGGTCTGGTCATCGCGACAGGGCACCCCCCATTCGCGGTCGTGATAGAGCTGATAAAGCGGGTCATCTCCGCACCAGGTGCAACGCGTCTTTTCTGTCATTTTTCTGCCCTCAAGCTATTCACCCAGTTAACGTTTGAGCCGCAAGTAGATATTTATCTGCGGAATATTCGACTATGCTAAGCTCCATGAAAAAAGAAACTCTAGCCGAGGTAATGTTAGTTCTATGATTAAGCGCTTTCCGGATATTCGGCCTTACAAAACACAATTTATAGCAGTCACATCACCTCATCAACTCTATGTCGAAGAGTCGGGCAATCCCGATGGCATTGCCGTGCTATTTATCCATGGAGGACCGGGAGGTGGCACCACTGTCACAGATCGCTGTTTTTTTGATCCGGAAAAATATCGCATTATTTTGTTTGATCAGCGCGGGTCGGGACGCTCCACGCCTCACGCATTACTTGACGACAACCATACCTCGGCACTCATCGAGGACATTGAAATTATCCGCACAGCGCTAAAGATTGAACGCTGGGTTATCTTTGGAGGCTCCTGGGGTTCCACCCTCGGACTGCTCTACGCCCAACAATATAACGAACGAGTCCTAGGCCTAATTTTACGCGGTATCTTTTTATGCCGCGACGAAGATATCAACTGGTTCTATCAGGATGGCGCCGGCCGGATTTTCCCCGAGTACTGGCAGCAGTACAGTCAGGTGATTCCACAGGAAGAGCGCGGTGACATGGTCGCGGCCTTTTATCGCCGGCTGACCGGAGAGAATGAATTAGAGCGCATGGCGGCAGCAAAAGCCTGGTCAATCTGGGAGGGTCGCTGCGCCACTCTGCACAGTAACAATGACGTGGTTGAGCGCTTTGCCAATCCGCATATGGCCATGGCCATGGCGCGCATTGAGGCGCACTATTTTATCAATAAAGCCTTTTTAGCGCCCAATCAAATTATCGACAATGCCGACAAACTGAAGGACATCCCCGGCACTATCGTCCACGGTCGCTACGATATGGTCTGTCCGGTGAACCAAGCCGTTGCTCTCAGCGAAGCCTGGCCCAGCGCAAAGCTGGAGATTATCCCCGATGCCGGCCACTCTTCCGGTGAGCGCGGCATCACCGACGCATTGGTTCGCGCCACTAGCAGACTGGCCTATCAACTCGAAAGCAAAGCCTAAATTCTTATGATTGGTCTAATTCAGCGTGTCACCCACGCCAGTGTCAGCGTCGACAACCAAGTCTGCGGGGCAATCGATCGCGGCCTTTTATTGTTGCTGGCGGTAGAACCGCAGGACCAACCGAGCAATGCCGAGCACCTACTCGAGAAAATTCTTAATTATCGGGTGTTTGCGGATGCTGAGGGAAAGATGAACCGGTCACTGCGCGATATTCAGGGCGGCTTGCTGATCGTCTCGCAATTTACCCTCGCAGCCAATACTAAAAAGGGCCTGCGTCCAAGCTTTACCTCTGCGGCCACGCCAGGTCATGCCGAGGCGCTCTACAAGCATTTTGCCAGCCGCGCTAAAACTGTTCACAGCGAGACTCAATGCGGTATTTTTGCCGCCGACATGCAGGTCTCGCTGTGCAATGATGGACCGGTAACCTTTACGCTGCAGGTTTAGCTGGTCGCTTTAAGCCCGAGCCTTCAGCGCCGCCACAAGGCGCTGATGAAACCCTTCAAAACCGCCATTGCTCATCACTACAACATGAGATTTTTCCGCGCCCTCGAGTTGTTTTAACGTGCTTGCTAGCAACTGATCGATCTGCTCGCAAACTATCGCCGGCACAGTACAGGCAGAGGCCACCGATTGCAGATCCCAGTTGACCGCCGGCCCTCGGTACCAGAGCGCACGATCAGCTGCAGCAACCGCCTCACTCAACACCGCCTTATGCAGGCCCATTTTCATGGTTGCCGAACGCGGCTCGACAATTGCCACCACCTGATCCGCACCGACTTTTGCCCGCAACCCGTCGACCGTCGTCGCAATGGCTGTGGGGTGGTGGGCGAAATCATCATAGACCGTGACACGATCATCTTGGTAGATCACCTCCATGCGCCGCTTAACACCAACAAACTGACTCAGTGCCTCACAGGCCCTGTCTAGGCTAACGCCCACTGTAGAGGCCGCTATCACCGCTGCAATGGCATTGAGCACATTATGTCGGCCACTGTGCTGCCAACTGATCAGTGCTGAGTGATTATTCGATCAATAATTTCAAACCGTGAACCATCGGCGGCCAATAACTTATAGCGCCAGCCAGAGCCTTGAGCGCCATTCGACTGCTCACGAAAAGTCTCTGTGTGACTCCAACAGCCCTGTTCAACCACCTGTTGTAAGTTAGCTTCATTGGCTGGATAAATTAGTTGCCCAGTGCTGGGCAATGTGCGGACCAGATGGTGGAACTGCCTCTGAATCGCTGCCAGATCATCAAAAATATCGCCGTGATCAAACTCGAGATTATTCATGATCAATGTATTACTGTGATAGTGAACAAACTTCGAACGCTTATCGAAAAAAGCACTGTCGTACTCATCCGCTTCAACTACAAAGTAACCACCGCTACCCGCACTCAAGCGCGCCGAAAGACCAAAATCCAGTGGTACACCTCCAATCAAAAATCCCGGTTGAAGACCAGCATACTCAAGAATCGCCGCCAACATACTGCTGGTGGTGGTCTTACCGTGGGTGCCAGAGACTGACAGAACATACTGGTCTCTGAGAATATTGTCGCCCAACCACTGCGGACCAGAGGTATAGGCAAGCGCATTATCGAGCATATATTCAACACAGGGATTACCCCGCGACATGGCGTTGCCGACAATAATCAGGTCTGGCGCCGGCTGCAGCTGTTGCGGATCAAAACCCTCTATCAACTCAATTCCCGCCAGCTCTAACTGCGTGCTCATCGGTGGATAGACATTGGCATCGCTACCGGACACCTGATGGCCAAGCTGCTTAGCCAACTGTGCCAAGCTACCCATAAAGGTGCCGCAGATACCGAGAATATGAATATGCATGAGTTCCCTTTTTCACTAGCCGATTGTTTTGCCACTGCCGCGATTATGGCATCAGCCGAAAAAAACTCCTAAAGATCCACGTTTTTAGTCTAAAAATTAACCTATCAATCACTCAAAAAAACCTCTATTTATGGTGCAAACGCTTGCTGACTAATCTTTCTGCAGCCATGGCTCTCGGGCTTATTCTCACCGTCTGCGGATGTAGCAGCGGGGGAGGCGGACAAAAAGCGCCCAGCACGGACATCAGCATAGCGCCGCCAGAGAGCAATCGGGACCTCAGTCAACCGCCCTGGAACAGCTTTGCAGAGCAAATTCAGGACCCCGTTAATCTCGATGAGCTAGCCAGTCAATTTGAAACCGATGAGTACGCTGGTATGGGCGCGCTGGCTGTGATCAACGCATCGAGCGCCTATGCTCGCGGCGCCACTGGTGCCGGGGTCAAAGTCGGAATGATTGATTCTGGCGTCTATCGAGAGCACATTGAATTCGCCCAGGGCACAGGCGATAAAGTCGAATACGCTGGCAGTGACTACAGCACCAGCAACCCGAGAACCGACAGCGCAATTAGTCACGGCACTCTGGTGGCCGGTGTTATCGCCGCAAATAAGGATGATTCGGCTACCAGCACTGGCATCAATATGCACGGGGTTGCCTTCGATGCCACCCTGTTGGCCTATGAAATACCGCTTGGCTCGGGAGAGGCACCCTATGACCCTATCGATGTTGAGCAGATCACTTTTGGTGACGACAATTATTTCGCCAATCGCTTCACCACCATGGCTGATCAGGTGGACATCATTAATCTAAGCTTTGGCTTTCCCGGTGTCATCACATCCTATTCCACAACCCAAATCGAGTCGGCATTTAGTCTCAGCCTTGACGCCCTACGGCAATCAAATCGGTCTCGCGGCGAGCGTTCAATATTTGTTATTTCCGCGGGCAATGCCTGGAATGATGTCGATGACCTTGGCAATACAGTGCAGGCAGATTCGCCTGAACTGCTGCCTGGATTACCCTACCTATTCCCCGAGCTAAAGGATCATGTGCTCGCCGTTGTTGCCGTCGATAACAGCGGCGAAATTGCCTTTTATTCCAATCGCTGTGGTGTCGCTGCGGACTTTTGTCTCGCCGCACCAGGCGGCGGTGATGGCAATAACAATGGCACTGTTGAAATCGGCGAGCGCATCTGGGGGCCAACACCACCAGAACCTGAAGCCGAAGCGAACACTCACTATTATGCCGGCGCTATCGGTACCTCATTTGCCGCACCAGTGGTCAGTGGCTCGCTGGCTCTGCTCAAACAGATGTTTCCCACCGTCGGCAACCACGAGTTAGTTGAGCGCCTGCTCAAGACTGCCAATAAAGCCGGCATCTACAGTGACAGCAGCATTTATGGTCAGGGACTATTGGATCTGGATGCGGCTACTCGGCCTGTAGGGGCTTTGGCGGTTGCCAGCAATGGCGACTTAAACAGCGGATTAAACAACCTCAGTGCCAGCACCATCAACACCTCTGAAAGTGGTCTTGGTACCAGTTTGCTCAGCGCCCTCAAGGGCCACCAGATTGCTCTATTTGATCAACTAGGCTTCCCTTTTTACACCGATGCAAGACGCTTAGTTAACCAGACTCGTTCGCCACCAGAGTACGCGCAACTGCAGCATCGAGAACAGCGCTTGAGTAATGGCGGAAAACTACAGATCGGACAGGCCAACCCTTTAGCCGACAACGCCTATTTCTCGTTACAGCCCGCATACCTAACTCTTCAACTGGGCAATCAATTAGGTGACCAATTAGACGATCAGTCTGGCATTGGCCGCTTTGTCGGCATCAACGCCAACCCCGGCTGGTTTTTCGGTGTTTATGCCGACAACTTTATCGCGCCAGCCAGTAGCGCCGATAGACTCAGTTTTGCCGCCCCCTGGTTGCGCTTTGCACGCAATGGCTGGAGCAGTGGGGGGGCAATGGCCCTAGGCTTAGGCAAGCTGCGTGCGGGTATCTTTAACGGCTCTGCAGCCGATGATCTGCAGTCACTAACCAGACCGCGCAATAGCCATGGTGGCCTCCTGGAATATGCCCTGTTGTCGACAAACTTCAGTGTCAATTTTCAGCATGGCTTTATCAGCGAAAATAGCAGTTTGCTCGGCGCCACGCTGGGTCAGACCTTGGGCCAGCTTAAAAACACCGCCACCAAATTTTTTGGTCTCAATGGCCATCTGCAATTGAGTCCCAAGTGGCGGGGTATTTTCGCCGTCTATCACGGTACTACTGAGAGCGGCTTGGCTGAGAGTGGCTTGGCTGAGAGCGGCTTGGCTGAGAGTAAAGGCCTACTCAATCTCGACAAATCGCTTAAAAGCAGCGCCTGGTCTGTGGGAATAAATAGCACGCCAGAGTGGCAGGCGGAGGATCGATTAAGCATCTATTTGCACCAACCTCTGCGCATTGCGGGCGGCCAAGGCAGTCTGAGATTAGCCACTGGCCGCAGTGTTGATCGCCAGGTCAGCTATGAAACTGTCGCCTTCGATTTGGAGCCCCAGGGCCGCGAACAGCAGCTCGAAGTCCGCTACCAATTTAAATGGAACAACATCATCACCGCCGCCAGAGTCGAATATACCATTCAACCCAATCACAGCCCGCTTAACCCTCGTTATGGCCTGATCGAATTTTCGCTATTTAGGGCTTTCAAAGACTAGTTGTCCCTTTCTGACTGCGGACGAAACCTTTACCATAGCGTCTCCACAACGGACTATTGGAAAGAGAGCGTTACATGGCTAAAAGAAATGCGTTTTATGCACAATCTGGAGGCGTCACATCCGTAATTAACGCCTCTGCCTGCGGTGTGATTGAAGCCTGCCGCGCCAACAAAGATAAAATCGGCACCCTCTATGCGGGCCAAAACGGCATTCTCGGTGCCCTTCACGAAAACCTGATCGATACCAGTAAAGAAAGCCCTACAGCCATTGCATCACTAAAACATACCCCCGGCGGTGCCTTTGGCTCCTGTCGCTATAAAATGAAAGACATCAACGAAAGCAGTGCCGAATATGAGCGCCTGGTCGAGGTCTTTAAAGCGCACAATATTGGCTACTTCTTCTACAATGGCGGCGGCGACTCGGCGGACACCTGCCTTAAAGTGTCGCAAATAGCTGAACGCATGAACTACCCGATTCAGGCCATTCATATTCCCAAAACTATCGACAATGATCTGCCATTAACTGATTGCTCGCCCGGTTTTGGCTCAGTAGCAAAATACGTTGCCGTCTCAACCAAAGAGGCTAGCCTCGACATCGCTTCAATGTGCGCATCGTCGACAAAAATATTTATTCTCGAAGTGATGGGCCGTCACGCTGGTTGGATTGCCGCAGCCGGTGGATTGGCCGCAGAGCAGGCCGGTGATCCACCGCATATCATTATCTTCCCGGAAATTCCCTTTGTGCGCGAAGAATTTATTGCCAAGGTGGATGCCACCGTAAAAGAGAAAGGCTACTGTGTTGTGGTTGCCTCCGAGGGTGCCAAGTACGCCGATGGCGCTCTAATCTCCGGCTCCATTAACAAAGATGCCTTTGGTCACCAGCAACTCGGCGGCGTCGCGCAAACACTGGCAAGCATGGTTAAACACAGCCTCGGGCACAAATATCATTATGCCCTGTCAGATTATCTGCAACGCTCAGCCCGTCATATCGCCTCAAAAACCGACGTCGAGCAAGCCTATGCCGTCGGTCACGCAGCAGTTGAAAAAGCCCTCGAAGGCAAGCGTGGGATTATGGTCACTATTGAACGCGGGACAGGCAAAAAATACAGCTGGTCGCTGGGCGAGGCGCCACTCAGCAAGGTCGCCAATCTCGAGAAAAAAATGCCGCGCTCATACATTACAAAAGATGGTTTTGGCATCACCGCAAAAGCCCGTGAGTATTTTCAACCACTCATTGTTGGCGAGGATTTTCCGCCGTTTAAAAACGGTATTCCCCAGTATGCAAAACTTAAAAACATTCTGATTGAAAAAAAGCTCCACAACGCCTTTGAAGGTTAGCGCTAGAGAATTATAAGACCGCGCGCAGCAGCGGCTCGCCGTCTAAAAATGCGCGCACATTCTCAACCGTCTGATCCACCAATCGCTGTCGCGACTGCTGTGCCACCCAGGCACAGTGGGGTGTAACAATAAGATTGGGAATGCTCTCGTCGAGCAAAAGATTGCCGTCTCGGGGTGGCTCGCTGGTTAATACATCAACACCCGCGCCGGCGATTGTGCCGTGCAACAGCGCCTGCTTAAGTGCCGCTTCATTGACTATGCCGCCGCGGGCAGTATTAATCAAAATAGCCGAGGGTTTCATCAGGGCCAGCTCTTTTTCGGCGATCAGATCGGTGGTTTCTGCCGTCAGCGGACAGTGCAGGCTGACTATGTCCGCGCGCGCTAAAAACGCGGTGAAATCGACACGCTGCAGATCTCCATACTCACGTCCCGGGAGTGCCGCATAAATCACCTCTAGCCCAAAGGCCTCAGCCACTTTCGCCACAGCGCGGCCCAACTCACCAGCGCCGACAATGCCCAGCACCTTGCCCTGTAGCTCCTCAACCGGAAATCCCAACAGACAAAAAAATGGGCTCTGCTGCCAACGTCCATCAACCGCCGCGCGCTGGTAGTCGGTCAGCTTGGTGGTCAAGGCCAGAATCAGTGCCCAGACATGTTGCACCACCGACCCGGTGCCATATTTCACGCCATTGCACACAGTGATAGTACGTTCGCGAGCGGCCTGCAAATCAATCACATTGGTGCCCGTCGCCAATACCGAAATCAATTGCAACTTGGAAGCCTGAGACAAGCTCAGGGCATTGATCGGTGCTTTATTGGTCAACACTATCTGGGCATCGACAATTCGCTCAGACACTTGACGCGCTGCGGTCTCAGAATAGACGGTCCAGTCTATCGGTAGCGCAAAGAGGGCGCTGAGATCGAGATCCTGCGGCCCGAGACTATCAAAATCGAGAATCACACCATTCATACTAGACGCCCTTTACTGATGGCTTTTATCGTTGAGTCGCAGCAGTGTAAAGACAAGCCAACAAAAGGTCACCACAGGGTGAAAGTGCATTGAAGTACAGGGTATTAGTTAGTGAGAATCCCAGAATTTACGCATCTCGACGTAGAGGAATGAGGCCGTCCAAGTAATCAGCACCAATCCAGTCAGGGATTCGGTGCCGGTCAGGTAGCGAATATCGCCGAGCGGCGCAATATCGCCAAAGCCAAGGGTCGTGAAGGTGGTAAAGGAAAAATAGACGCAGTCTCTTAGACTGCCCGAGAAAGCGCCCTCCAGATAGCCCCAGTCATCACTGTGATGCATGGCATAATACGCGAGGGCAAACAGCCATATTTCAATCACATGAGCCACCAACGCACCGAGAACACCCAACACAATCCTAAAACGATGGCGCATCTTTAACTTGGGCATCAACACCGTCAGTTGGAAGAGGATTTCATAGTGAACAACCACTGCGACCGCGACGATAGCGCTGATAACTAAGAATGTTGTGACCATACAACGTTATTCCCTGTGTAGAGGCTCTCCATGAGAGTGGTTTAACCCTGACTCTGTAACCCTTTAATCCTAGACCAGACTCGACCTGATTTGGCAGTTTAGACACAATATAGCGGTTGATTTAACCGCGACGGCGGCGGGTTAGATGTCGGCTGCGTGCTATGATATTGGCTGCCAACATCGCATAATACGCGGCTCTTTTTGACCACCACCTTTTGACGACTGTTTTAGGACAATAACAATCATGTCTGCAACACTGCTTAACCTCTATCAGAAGACTGTTCTGCGTCATCCGCTCGGCGCTATTTGTGCCGTGCTGGCACTAACAGTGGCCATGGCCTTTGGCCTGCCCAACTTTAAGCTCGACGCCTCGGCAGATTCCCTGACCTTGGAACATGATGACGATCTCAATTATTTCCGCGAGGTGGTGCAGCGCTATGGTAGTGACAACTTTCTGATCGTTACTTTTTCACCTAAACAAGGCGATCTGTTTGATGACGAAAACCTGCAGCTGTTGTCATCCCTCCGCGATGAATTGGCGGCCATTAAAGGCGTCGACAGCATGCTCTCACTGCTCGATGTGCCGTTACTTTACAGCCCGAAAATCTCTGTTGCAGACCTAAAAAATGAACTCAACACATTGCTCTCCCCCGGCGTTGATCGCCAGCTGGCACGAGAGGAATTTCTTAACAGCCCAATTTATAAAAACCTGATTTTAAGTGCCGATGGCCAGACCACCGGCATGCTCGCAACCCTGGAACTGGATCAAAAATATCTCGATCTGGTCAGCGCTCGCGATGCCCTGCGCCTGATCAAATCCAATCAAGACCTAACTCCAGAACAGCAGATCGAACTCGATCGCGTCAGCCAAGAGTTCCTCGACTACCGCACTGCCAAAGCCACTCAGTCCCACCAGCTGGTAGCTGATGTGCGCAATCTAATGAATGGCTACCGTGACCGCGCCACCATCTTCCTCGGCGGCCCCGATATGATTACCGCGGACATGGTCGACTTTATCAAAAGCGACCTAGCGACCTTTGGCATTGGTATCTTGATCTTTGTGATTGTCACGCTGGCAGTCATTTTCCGTCAGCTGCGCTGGGTGGTTCTGCCCCTCAGCACCTGCGCCCTCTGTCTGATAATCATTCTCGGATTTTTAAGCTGGATCGACTGGCGTCTGACCGTTATCTCATCCAATTTTGTCGCGCTGCTATTGATTATTACTCTGGCCCTGACCATGCACCTGATTGTGCGCTATCGTGAACTTCATCGCGACCAGCCGGACGCCACCATGGAACAGCTAGTGACGGCCACAGTGACCTCCATGGCCAAGCCCTGCCTCTACACCGTGCTCACTACTATGGTGGCCTTTCTGTCCTTGGTAGTGAGTAATATTCGGCCAGTAATCGACTTTGGCTGGATGATGACCATGGGTATTTCACTGGCCTTGGTGATCGCGTTTATTATTATCCCCGCCGGCATGATGTTGCTCGGCAAGGGCAAAAACACTGGCGGCAACGATAACTCCGCCTCTGTCACGGCGGTGTTTTCCAACTTTACCGAGCGCCACGGCAGTGCAGTACTTCTGATTGCCCTGGGTCTCGGCGTGCTTTCGGTGATCGGCATTACCCGCCTCGAAGTGGAAAATCGCTTTATCGACTATTTCCGCAGCAACACAGAAATCTATCAGGGCATGGAAATTATCGATGCCTCTCTGGGCGGCACTACGCCAATGGATATTATTTTGCAGGCACCGACCTTTGCCGAGCCCGAGGCCACGGATTCCTTTGACATGGAGTACAGTGATAATCAATACGGCGATGACGAGTACGCTGACGATGCCTTTGCTGAAGATGCATTCGCTAGCGTAGAAGCAGAACCCGACGATTACGGCGACGACCCTTTTGGCGACGACGCCTTCGGCGCAGAAGCTGACAGCGGCGACAGTAGCACTGAACTCAAAGACACCTACTGGTTTACCTCAACCGGTCTCGCAGATCTGGCCAAATTGCAGGCCTACATAGAATCGCTACCCGAAGTTGGCAAAGTCAGCTCTCTGGTGCAGATCTATGATGTCGCCAGCGACCTCAGTGGTCACAAGCTGAATGACTTTGAAATTGCCTTTATGCGCAAAAGTTTTGGCCCTGAAATCTACAATCAAATGGTCTCACCTTACTTAATCGAAGATATCGATGAAGCGCGTATTCAACTGCGCGCCATGGAGACCGAGGGTCTGTTGCGCCGTGCCGATCTACTGCAAAAGATTCGCGACTACGCTGTAAACGAAGTGGGCATAGCCCCTGAGGATATCCGCTTCACCGGCCTGCTAGTGCTCTACAACAATATGCTGCAGAGCCTCTACAAATCGCAAATTTTGACTCTGGGCGCGGTCTTTGTCGGTATTATGCTGATGTTTTTAGTGCTGTTCCGTTCGTTTAAAATCTCCGTGATCGCCATCGTGCCAAATTTTCTGGCCGCAGGCATTGTGCTCGGCGGCATGGGTCTGGCGGGCATTCCACTGGATATGATGACCATTACCATTGCTGCCATTACCGTGGGTATTGGCGTCGATCACGCAATTCACTACATCACCAGATTCCAGCGTGAATTCAGTATTGATGGCGACTATATCGCCTCCATGCACAGAGCTCATGCGAGTATTGGCCTGGCGCTGTTTTATACCGCCATTACCATTATCGTCGGATTTTCGATTCTCGCGCTGTCGAACTTTATCCCCTCGATCTACTTTGGTCTGTTAACCGGTCTGGCAATGACCGCGGCGCTGCTCGGCTCGATGACGCTACTGCCGAAACTAATCCTGATTGCCAAACCGCTGGGTGCCGGACGCACTTCTTAAAAATGGACGACTGAAAACCCTATGCCACTTGTCACACTGCAAGACATCTATCTCAGCTATGGTCAGCCACCACTTATCGATCATATTAATCTGGTTGTCGAACCCGGCGAACGCATCTGCCTGATCGGCAGAAATGGCGCAGGCAAATCGACGCTGCTAAAAATTCTCACCGGCCAAGTCATTGCTGACGAAGGTGTGCTGAAGCGCGCCGCCGGGGTCAAAATTGCTCAGCTAGAACAGTCGGTTCCCCATGACGCCACCGGCTCGGTGTTTGATGTAATCGCCGAAGGCCTGGGTGCCGAGGGCAAGCTAGCCGCACGCTATCACCACCTGATCCTGCAGCTGGGTACAGATCCCAGCGATAAGGTGATGAATGAACTGGAAGACGTTCAGAGTGAACTGGAGCGCGTCGACGGCTGGGATATCAATCAGCGGGTCGAAGCCATAGTGACCACCATGGAACTCAATCCGGATGTCGATATTTCTAGTCTCTCCGGTGGTTACAAGCGCCGCGTGTTACTGGCGCGGGCACTGGTCTGTAAGCCCGACTTGCTGCTGCTCGATGAGCCGACAAACCATCTCGATATCGACGCTATTCAATGGGTCGAACAGTTTCTACTGAAGTGGGAAGGCGCACTGTTATTTATCAGTCACGACCGTCGCTTTATGGACAATCTGGCGACCCGTTTTGTGGAAATCGATCGCGGCCAGCTAGCGGAATTCCACTGTAACTACAGTACCTATATCCAGCGTAAAAAAGACATGCTGGAGATCGAAGACAAGCACAATGCCCTGTTTGACAAGCGCCTCTCACAAGAGGAAGTATGGATCCGTCAGGGCATTAAGGCCCGCCGCACCCGTAACGAGGGCCGCGTGCGTGCACTGGAAGCGTTGCGCGTCGAGTACGCCAACCGTCGTAAGCAGTTGGGTACGGCAAAAATGGATATTCAACAGGCCGAAAAATCCGGCAAGATCGTCGCCGAAGCCGAAAATATCAGCTTTGCCTTTGATGACGGCAACGCCGTCGTGAAGTCATTCTCAACGCTCATTCAGCGCGGCGACAAAGTCGGCCTGATTGGTCGCAATGGTGTCGGCAAGACCACATTATTAAAGCTTCTGCTCGGTCAACTCGAACCCCAAGAGGGCAGTATAAAAACCGGCACCAATCTCAACATTGCCTACTTTGACCAGTATCGTGCGGCACTGGACGAGTCGAAAACGGTACAGGACAATGTCTCCGGTGGGCGCGACATGCTCGAAGTTGGCGGCAAATCGCGACACGTTATCAGCTACTTACAGGATTTTCTCTTCAGCCCTGATCGCTGCCGGCAGCCGGTCAGCGCCCTCTCGGGCGGTGAGCGCAATCGTCTATTGCTGGCCAAATTATTCACCCGCCCATCGAATATTCTGGTGCTCGATGAGCCAACCAATGATTTGGATATCGATACGCTGGATCTGCTTGAAGAACTGTTAATCGACTACAAAGGCACCGTACTGCTAGTGAGCCACGACCGGGCCTTTTTGAACAACGTCGTCACCAGCACCCTGGTGTTTGAAGGCAATGCCGTCATCAACCAGTATATCGGCGGCTACGACGACTGGCTGCGCCAGCGCAGTGCCGAGCAAACTGTAACCAAGGCAGCTGCCTCTCAAGCGGCAACTAAAGCTAAGAGTAAATCGGCCACACCAGTAAAAAAGCGCTCCTACAAAATTCAGCGTGAACTCGACCAGTTGCCAGCAGAGATCGAACGCTTGGAAACTGAAATTGGCGAAATTTCCGAACAGATTAATCAGCCGGACTTCTACCAGGCGGAGCGCTCGGTCAGCGCGCCGATTGAACAACATCTCGTCGCACTGCAAGAGCAGCTTAATCACTGTTATCAGCGCTGGGAAGAACTCGAAGCGGAATAATCTGCTCTATTTAATTTAATTCCCGCGCGAGCATAGCGAAATGCCGCGCGGGGCTTTAAAATCATTCGTTACTTTCCAACCTAGATGCTCTCCATGACCCAACAGCACAAACCGCTAGTACTCTTGATTCTCGACGGCTTCGGCTACAGCGACGTCGACACCCACAACGCCATTACAAAAGCGAACGCGCCAGTCTGGCAGTCGCTCTGGAAAGAGCGCCCCAAGACATTGATTCACACCTCAGGCATGGCGGTGGGATTACCCGAGGGTCAGATGGGCAACTCGGAAGTGGGTCATATGACGCTGGGCGCTGGACGGGTGGTCTACCAAAACTTCACCCGCATCAATAAAGCCATTAGCGATGGTGACTTCTTTAGCAACCCAGTTTACTGCGAGGCCATCGACAAAGCCCAGAGCAGCGGCAATGCTGTTCATATAATGGGGCTACTCTCTCCCGGCGGTGTCCACAGCCACGAAGACCATATCAACGCGATATTGGAAATGGCCGCTCAGCGCGGCGCCGAAAAAATCTATCTGCACGCCTTTCTCGATGGCCGCGACTGCCCTCCGCGCAGCGCTCAGCCTTCGCTAGAGAAAACACAGGCACTACTAAAAAAACTTGGTGTCGGCAAAATCGCCTCTGTCTGCGGTCGTTTTTATGCGCTCGATCGCGACAATCGCTGGGATCGGGTCGCTGAAGCCTATGACTTGATTACTGCCGGCAAAGCACCATTCAGCGCAACTGATCCGGTATCAGCCCTAATCAACGCCTATAAGCGCGACGAGAACGATGAGTTTGTCCACGCCACAACAATCTGTGCGGCAGGTGAAGTACCGGTGAAAATGGTCGATGGCGATGCTGTGATCTTTATGAACTTCCGGCCCGATCGTGCCCGCGAGCTGGCTCATGCGCTAACTAATACGAATTTCGAGGGCTTTGAGCGCGCCGTTACGCCGCAGCTATCAACCTTTGTCCAGACCACCGAATATCAGGACAATATCGACGCGCCCTGCGCCTACCCACCAATCGCACTGATCAATTCCATGGGCGATTATCTGTCTCAACAGGGCAAACGCCAGTTGCGCATTGCCGAGACCGAAAAATATGCTCATGTGACCTTCTTTTTCAGTGGTGGCCGAGAGTCACTCTATGCAAACGAAGAACGTATATTGGTGCCATCACCTAATATCGCTACCTACGACAGCCAGCCAGAAATGAGCGCACCAGAAGTGACCGAGAAACTGGTCGAAGCAATTGGTTCAGGCAAGTTCGATACGATTGTGTGTAACTACGCCAACTGCGATCAGGTTGGCCACACCGGAAACTTCGACGCCTCGGTCAAAGCCGTTGAAGCGATTGACCACAGCCTGGCCCAAGTTATCGCCGCGACTCAGCAAGCCGGCGGTGACATTCTGATTACTGCAGACCACGGCAATGTTGAAGAAATGTTTGACGAGGCCAATAATCAGCCTCATACCCAACACACCACACTGCCGGTGCCGCTGGTCTATGTCGGCGAGCGACAGCTCAGCCTCGACACTGGCGGCTCACTGGCAGATATCGCACCGACCATGCTCGCGCTGATGGGCCTTCCGCAGCCAGCCGAGATGACTGGTCGTTCATTAATCAAGCCATGAATACATAATGAAACTCTCCTCGGCAGTCATCAGTACAGCGCTCAGCTGTGTGCTATTACTGTTGCCCGTCGACAGCATTGCCGCCAAAGACGAGAAAGCCAAACTAGCAGACCTAAAGAGTGCTATCAGCAGCCTGGAAAAGCAGCTCGATCGACGTGACAAAGAAAAGAACCAACTCGTCGCGACGTTAAAAAAGGTTGAAGTAGAAGCAGCAGATGCGAGCAAAAAAATCCGTCAGCTGACAACACAAATTAATCGCAGCACTAAGACAATGGCTGATCTCGACACGCAGCAGCAGGGGCTAAAAGCCGAGATCAAAAAACAAAATTCGGCCGTCAGTGAACAGTTGGCTGCAGCCTATAAAATGGGCGAACAGGAATCGATCAAACTACTTCTTAACCAGGAAGACCCCCAACAGCTGGCGCGGCTACTCAAGTACTACAACTACGTCCTCGATGCGCGCAACGAAAAGATTGCCCAGTACCTGACCGATGTCGGCAAACTCTCGACCGTACAGGGTGAGATGATCAAGCAAAAACGGTCGCTTGCCAGCGCCAAAGCACAGCTAGAAAAAGATCAGCAACAACTGCTGGCCACCAGCAAGCGCCGCCAAACTGCACTCAAGCAACTCAATGCCTCACTGCAAAACGACAAATCGAAACTGAATAAACTGCTTAAAGAGCGCGGCGAACTCGAAGAGCTACTGAAAAATGTCCGCGGTGTGGTGAAAAAAATGGCGCTGGCAACACCGCCCGGCGGACAGAGTTTTGCCTCACAAAAAGGCATGCTGCGCTGGCCGCTTAAAGGCAAGGTCGCGCATAGCTTTGGCAGCCAACGCAGCGGCTCACTGCGCTGGGACGGCTGGTTGATCGGTGCCAGCATCGGCGAGCCAGTGGCTGCAGTGCATGACGGCCAAGTGATCTTTTCCAACTATATGCGTGGATTTGGGCTATTAATTATTCTCAACCACGGCGATGGTTACATGACCCTCTACGCGCACAATGAAGAACTGCTGAAAGATACTGGAGACTGGGTGCTCAGCAATGAAACTATTGCGCGGGCAGGTGACACAGGGGGCTTGGATAATCCTGCCCTGTACTTTGAGATCCGCAAAAAAGGCCAGCCTGCAGATCCGAAAAAGTGGCTCGGCAAACGTTAAATACAGCAGATTCGCAACTAAGCCGCGCGAAAGGGTTCCAACTACTATCGAGTACTAGAGAGCACTAAAGAGCATCCTTCCCCAACGCGCCATTAGGACAAATAACCTATGTATAAACAGTATTTCTTCACCACTTTGGCTATCGCCCTGGTTACTCTTCTGCCCCTATCGACTGTGAACTCAGAGTCCCTCGACAGCCAAGGTCAGCCAACCGCCGACAAGCCAGCGACACAATCTCCCGCGGCAGAAGAGAAGCGACTGCCGCTGCGCGAACTACGCCTGTTTACGCAGGTATTCGAACAGATCCGCAGAGGCTATGTCGACGACGTCGCCGACACTGAACTGTTGGAAAATGCCATTGCCGGACTGCTGCTGGAACTCGACCCGCACTCAGTCTATCTAGACGAAACCGATTATGAAGAACTGCAAGAAAATGCCACCGGAGAGTACGGCGGTCTAGGACTCGAGGTAGGCTCTGAACGCGGCATGATCAAAGTTATTGCGCCGATCGATGACAGCCCAGCCGCCAAAGCCGGCATCGAAGCGGGTGATCTGATTGTTGAGGTCGATGGCACTCCCGTGCGTGGAATGGCCGTTCAAAAAGCCATTGATAAACTGCGTGGCGAGAAGGGCACCAGCATTGATCTGACCGTGCTGCGTGAAGGCGAAGAAGGGCCACTAGATATTACCGTTATCCGCGACACTATCCAGCTCAGCTCCGTGCGCAGCCGCATAATTGAGCCCGGCTACGGCTACGTGCGTGTCTCGCAATTTCAGGTCAGCTCAGGTGAAGACTTCAAAGACGCGCTGCTCTCGCTTAGAGAGCAAGAACCCGCCCTCAAAGGCGTGATTATCGACCTGCGCAATAACCCTGGCGGACTGGTGCCAGCCTCCGTCGAAATCGCCGATGCCGTCCTCGACAGCGGCACCGTCGTCTACACCGAAGGCCGCCTGCCCAGCGCCAACACCAGCTTTGAGGCCAACAGCGGCGACCTGCTGCAAGGCACGCCCATAGTGGTACTGATTAATGGCGGCAGTGCCTCCGCCTCAGAAATTGTTGCCGGCGCCCTGCAAGACCACCGGCGTGCCGCCATTATCGGCACGCAAAGTTTCGGCAAAGGCTCAGTGCAAACCGTTATCCCCCTCGGTGATGGGCGCGCCGTCAAACTCACCACCGCACGCTACTTCACCCCCAATGGCCGCTCCATTCAAGCCGAGGGAATCGTACCCGACATCATCGTCGAACCCGCTGAAATCCGCCGCTATGAAAAGCGCAAACAAATCCGCGAAGCCGATCTTGAGGGGCATCTCGAGCAAGCCGACAGTAAAAAGCAAAAAGCCAAAGAGAGTGAGGAAGATGTCACCGACGACAATCAGCTCTATGAAGCGCTCAATGTTTTGAAGGGGTTTCAGTTGTTGGGGAAGAGGGTTTTGAGCGTACCTGAAACTCAGAACTAGATATCAGCGACAATCGGTTTATGCCTGCTTGAAAGCACATTAAAAGATAACTCTAGAGAGCTACTACCGTACTCGATTAGGTTAATAAAGCCACAGACGAACATCTATGGCTGAACAAATTCCACCCTACTTTTTCTGATGCAAATGAACATCCCGTTGGGGAAAGGGAATCGAAATCCCATTGGCGTCAAAGGCTTTTTTGACCGCTTCGGTGAGGCTGTAATGCACTGGCCAGTAGTCGCTGCTTTTGACCCAGGGTCGGCAGACAAAGTTGACGCTGCTGTCGGCGAGGGCGACGACTGCAACCAGAGGTTTGGGCTCGTCGAGCACGCGCTCATCTGCAGCGAGCAGGCTTTCGATAACGGCGCGTGCGGCATCGATATCGTCTTGATAGCCAATACCAAATACGAGATCAACACGGCGAGTGTCGTTGGCGGAGTAGTTGATAATATTGCCACTGATAATGCGGCCATTGGGGACAATTACTTTTTTGTTGTCGCCGGTATGCAGTTCGGTGGTGAAGATCTGGATGCTTTGAATGACGCCCGATGTGCCGGCGGCTTCGACAAAGTCGCCGACTTTAAACGGGCGAAAAATCAACAGTAATACACCAGCGGCAAAGTTAGAGAGTGACCCCTGCAGGGCCAAACCGATGGCGAGGCCGGCGGCACCGACAATGGCGACAAAGGATGCAGTCTGAATACCCAGTTGCCCGAGGGCGGCGATGCAGACAAAGATCAGTAAGGCGTAGTAAACCAAGCTGCCGGTAAAGTGTCGTATCGCCGGATCAACAGCATTTTTCTCCATCAGTTTTTCGAGCACAACTGAAAGTCGTTTGACGACCCATTTACCGACCACAACAATGGCCAGCGCCATTATCACTTTGACGCCATATTGAAGTGCTAATGCCTGAATAAACTCAATGTTATCTTCCATGATTGTCTCCCGATTAAATGAGGTGTTCTACTGCACGGTTAATGGCTCTCAATATCCAACTTGTCGACCTTCTGGAATCCACGCGGCAATTTATGCCCGCGTCGTCCGCGCTCGCCGCGATAGTGCTCGAGATCTTTGGCCTTCATCACCAGGTAGCGCTTGCCGGAGTGCACCACCAGCGAATCGCCCTCGGAGACAACGCCATAGTCGATCACAAACTCCTCTCGAGCCTGTAATCGCGAGCCGGGGATATTGATNATNTTGTTGCCTTTACCGCGCGCCAGTTCCGGCAGTTCTGCAATCGGGAAGACTAACAATCGACCTTCATTGCTGACTGCGGCAATCAATGCATTTTCATCATTGACCATCTTTGGTGAGAGTATGCGAGCGCCCTTAGGCAGAGAGACGACGGCCTTGCCGGCGCGGTTCTTGGTGTAAAGATCACCAATTTTGCCGACAAAACCATACCCTGCATCGGTTCCCAACAGCACTTTCTGCTCATCTGCTCCCATAATCACATCGGTAAACAGGGCTCCTGAAGCGACATTGAGACGCCCTGTTGCCGGCTCGCCCTGTCCGCGTGCCGATGGCAATGTATGCCCAGCCAGTGCGTAGAAGCGGCCTGCAGAGTCTTGCAGGAAGACATTCTGATTGCTGCGTCCACAGGCTGCGGAGAGGAACTTGTCACCAGATTTGTAGCTCAGGGTGGTGGGATCTATATCGTGGCCTTTGGCGGCTCTGATCCAACCTTTGTCCGAGAGAACCGCGGTGATGGGCTCAGCGGTGAGCAGGTCTTTTTCGTTAAAGGCCTGAGCTTCGCCACGGGTAACCAACGGTGAACGGCGCTCGTCACCGTATTCTTCGGCGGTGGCTTTAAGCTCATTTTTGACCAGGGTTTTTAAGCGCGCGTCAGAGCCGAGAATTAATTCTAGCTCGGCTTTTTCTTTCGCCAGTTCATCCTGTTCGGCGCGGATTTTGAACTCTTCAAGACGCGCTAACTGGCGCAACTTGGTATCAAGGATGTATTCGGCTTGAATATCAGAGAGACCAAAGCGCGCAATTAAGGCCGGCTTGGGTTCGTCTTCCGTGCGGATAATATGGATCACTTCATCGATATTTAAAAAGGCGATCAACAGGCCATCTAACAGGTGCAGGCGTTTGTCGACTTTTTCCAGTCGATAGCTGAGTCGCCGGCGCGTGACATCGGTGCGAAACAGCAGCCAGTCCTTGAGAATCTGGCGCAGGTTCATGACCCCGGGTTTACCGTTGATGCCAATAATATTGAGGTTGATGCGGTAGCTGCGTTCGAGATCGCTGGTGGCAAATAGATGATCCATCAGCGCGTCGAGATCAACACGGTTGGAGCGCGGCGTAATCACCAAGCGGGTTGGATTTTCATGGTCTGACTCATCGCGCAGATCTTCCACCATGGGCAGCTTTTTGTTGCGCATCTGGGCAGCGATCTGCTCGAGAATCTTTGAGCCAGAGGCCTGAAACGGCAGCGCGGTGACGATAATATCGCCATCTTCGCGGTGCCACACGGCGCGCATTTTGACTGAGCCACGACCGGTCTCATAGACCGTTTGAATATCTTTTTGCGAGGTAATAATTTCGGCGTCGGTGGGGAAATCCGGCGCTTTAACAAATTCCATTAACTCGGCAATGTCTGCCTTCGGGTTGTCGAGCAGATGTAAGCACGCACTAACCACCTCATTGAGATTGTGCGGGGGAATATCGGTCGCCATACCGACAGCAATTCCCGTGGTGCCGTTCAGCAGCACATTCGGCACTCGCGCTGGAAGGATTTCCGGCTCATCCATGGTCGCATCAAAATTAGGTCTCCAGTTGGCGGTGCCCTGGCCTAATTCCGACAGCAGCACGTCGGCGTATTTGGAGAGTTTCGATTCGGTGTAGCGCATCGCCGCAAACGACTTGGGATCATCTGCAGACCCCCAGTTGCCCTGACCGTCCACCAGCGGGTAACGATAAGAAAACGGCTGTGCCATCAGCACCATGGCTTCATAGGCGGCACTGTCGCCGTGGGGATGGAACTTACCGATCACATCACCGACAGTTCGCGCTGACTTCTTGTACTTGGCGCTGGCTTTGAGACCCAGCTCGCTCATGGCATAGATGATGCGCCGCTGAACAGGCTTTAGACCATCGCCAATATGTGGCAGTGCGCGGTCGAGAATAACGTACATCGAGTAGTCCAAATAGGCCTGCTCGACATACTCACTCATCGGTCGGCGTTCCAACCCTTCGCTATTAAACGTTACGATATCGTTCATCGTTGTTCCTATCTCAAAAACAATTAAAGATCGGCTATGCCAGCCAGATTCCCTTTACTTTCCAACCAGCTGCGACGATCCGGGGCGCGCTTTTTGGCGAGCAACATATCCATCATCGAGTTGGTGTCATCCCCGGCATCGACGGTCAGCTGCACTAGACGACGAGTATCCGGATTCATGGTGGTTTCACGTAATTGCAGCGGGTTCATTTCACCCAGCCCTTTAAAACGCTGAACATTTACTTTGCCGCGCTTGTTCTCTGCCTGAATGCGATCGAGCACACCCTGCTTCTCGGATTCATCCAATGCATAGTAAACATCTTTACCGACATCGATGCGGAACAGCGGCGGCATGGCAACATACACGTGCCCGGCACTGACCAGCGGTCTAAAGTGGCGCACAAACAACGCGCACAACAGTGTGGCAATATGCAGTCCATCGGAGTCGGCGTCAGCGAGAATGCAGATCTTGTGGTAACGCAGCTTTTCGAGATTATCGACTGCTGGATCGATGCCCAATGCCACTGAAATATCGTGCACTTCCTGCGACGCGAGAATCTCTTGAGAGTCGACTTCCCAGGTGTTCAAGATCTTGCCGCGCAGCGGCATAATCGCCTGATTTTCTCGGTTGCGTGCCTGCTTGGCGGACCCCCCGGCAGAGTCGCCTTCAACGAAGAAAATTTCACAGCGCTCTGGCTCACCGCTGGAGCAATCCGCCAGCTTGCCTGGCAGTGCCGGGCCCTGAGTAATTTTTTTACGCACCACTTTTTTGCTGGCGCGCATGCGGCTCTGGGCACTGAAGATACACAGCTCGGCCAGTTTCTCGGCTTCTTCAGTGTGTTGATTGAGCCACAGACTGAAGGAATCTTTGACCACACCGGAGACAAACGCCGCCGCCTGTCGCGATGACAGTCGATCTTTGGTCTGACCGGAAAATTGCGGGTCTTCAAGCTTGGACGAGAGCACAAAACTACAGCGATCCCAGATATCGTCCGGGGTCAGTTTGACGCCACGCGGCAGCAGGTTTCTAAATTCGCAAAACTCGCGCATGGCTTCTAACAGGCCGGTGCGCAGACCGTTGACATGGGTGCCGCCCTGGGGCGTGGGAATCAAATTGACATAACTCTCTTGCACCAGATCGCCACCGTCCGGCATCCACTGCACCGCCCAGTCAGCGGCTTCATTGGCGGCGGCATAGGTGCCAATAAAGGGCACCGCCGGCAGCAGTTCCCAGCCCTGCAGCGCCCCTGACAAGTAGTCCTGAAGACCATCCTGGTAGTACCACTCTTCGCTTTCACCGCTGTTTTCATCGTAAAAGCTGACGGTTAAGCCGCTGCATAATACGGCTTTGGCGCGCAACACATGGCGCAGGCGCAGCAAGGAAAATTTGACCGAATCGAAGTAAATCGGGTTGGGCCAGAAACGCAAAATGGTTCCCGTATTGCGCTGGCCACAGCTGTCGATCACTTGCAGGTCTGAGGTCTTGTCGCCGTTGGCAAAGATAATCTGATGAACACTGCCACCACGCTTAACCGTGACCTCGAGCTTGTCAGACAGGGCGTTGACCACCGAGACACCAACACCGTGCAGACCGCCGGAGAACTGATAGTTTTTGTTCGAGAACTTACCCCCTGCGTGGAGGGTCGAGAGAATCACCTCGACACCGGGCAGGCCCTGCTCTGGGTGAATATCCACCGGCATACCGCGACCATCGTCACAGACCGACAGCGAGCCGTCTTTGTGCAGGGTGACATCGATGCGGCTGGCATGCCCAGCCAGTGCCTCATCGACACTGTTGTCGATAACCTCTTGGGCGAGGTGGTTGGGGCGGCTGGTGTCGGTGTACATACCCGGTCTTTTGCGAACCGGATCTAGCCCTGTTAGGACTTCAATATCTTCTGCGTTATATGTGCTCATACGCTCTACAGGTCAGGTTATATTGGTTGGTTGCACGGAAACGTCGAAACCAAAAACTGGTGGATGGTTTCCAGATGTCGATGATAGTCAATAAAGCTGTGATCGCCACCGGATTCGAGAATTATTTTGCACCCTTTGTATCGTTGCTGCGCATCGCGATAATCAAGCACTTCGTCCCCGCTTTGCAATAGCACCAGGTAATTTTTCTTATTTTTTATTGCCGTGGGATCCCAGCGATCAAATTCGTCGATATGCTGCGGCTCAAATAACCACTTTTCACCACTGTGGTAGTTGCTGTTTTCACCCAGCCACTGGTGCAATCCGCGGGCCGGGCTCACCGCTGGGTTAATCAGCACCGCGCTGAGACTGCCCAGAGCGGGTGAACTGCCCAGAGCGGGTGAACTGCCCAGAGCGGATAAACTGCCCAGAGCGGATAAACCGCCAAGAGCGGGTGAACTGCCAAGAGCGGATAAACTGCCCAGAGCGGATAAACTGCCAAGAGCACACCGAGAGTAACGCTCGATTAGGCAGGTTGCATAGAAGCCACCCATTGAACTGCCAATCACAAACACCGGCTCTGGCAAGCGCGCCTCAACTATTTCGCTTAGCAGCGCCATAGCGCGATCTGCATAGGGCGGCAATTGGGGACAAATAAACTCTATTTCGGCGGCGTTTTCTGCAAACCACTGCTGGGTCTGCTGCGCTTTCGCGGACTCTGGCGAACTATTAAACCCATGTAAATACAGCAGCGCTGGCATAGACGGCCATTTGTTTTTTGTAGCCGCCATTATAGCCAAAGCCATGGCTTTATGGTCGATTGATTACACAGCAAAAAAACAATTTAAGCTCTAAAAAGAGCCTATAGAGGCAGGTTAATACCCTGCGCAGCTGCGGTCACTGCGCTGGGCAAAATCACTGAGAAACTTGACCCCGGTGTGCAAGCTGCCATCGCTATGCAAATCCAGCCAGCGATAACCTGGAGGCTGATCGGCGAGGGCAAAGTCATCGCTGTGCTGCTCAAACTGAACGCAACTGGAAGGGGTGGAATAGACCGGGATGGTTCCCCACATACTGTCATGGTGCTGATGCACATGTCCGGTGATAACCGCCTGTACCTGTCCATGGGCAACGAGCATTTCGTATAGGCTCTGGTGATTGTCGATCTGTTGTCGGTCGAGCCAAGCCGAGTTGACCGCCACCGGTGAGTGATGCATGGCGACTAGTACCGGCTTGCCAGCGAGTTTTTTTAGGCTCTGCGCGGCAAAGCTGAGTTCAGCGTCGGAAAAATGTCCTCCAGGCTGACCTGCCTTAGAGCTATCCAGCAATAGTATGCTCCAACTCTCGGCCTGATGGATTCGTGCGCGTGGATACGCGCTTAGGTTAGTCTGCATAATCTCGACATTATCGTGGTTGCCGGGTAACCAGATTGCCTCGCGGGCCTTTTCGGTGAGGGTTTTATTAAGCAGCCTGTAGGCCTCTGGCTGACAATCACTGGCCAGATCGCCGGTGAGCAATAAGAGATTGTCCGCGCGACCCTGAGCCTCCGATGCCTGCAATACAGCCTCAAAACTCTTGAAGGTGGTGACACCCCCGAGGGTTTCCTGTTCGGTTGCACCCAAGTGCAAATCAGTGATTTGGGTAATATGCACTGTACTCATTGACGCTCTCGCACCGCCTTGCTGTCAAACTACTTAAAGGGAAACTTTCACTTTGCTCATGCCATGACTCAAGCCATGAGACAAAAGATCACTCAAAAACATGTTCCACTGCCATTTTTCATCCGGCGCCTGCATAGAGGATTTCTCAGCCAGCTCCCAGGGAATGGTTCTGTCACTGCACCATTCGACGACTTCGGCCATCTTCGCGTCGTGATAGATTCGCACTTTAATCTGAATCTCCGGCAACCACTCTGGCCTTGTGCCATCGGCGACGATACTTAAAAGATGGGTGTAACGTGTTATTTCCTCTACCCTGATTTGCATGCCGCTTTTAGACTCATGGGTGAAGTCGACGCGAATAGTCTGATCCAGCCGCGGCGGCTCTGGCATCAAGCGTAGCAGTCGCACATAGTTGAGCTCACACTCGCTGTGCAGGCGTTCCAAATTGTGCCGTTGGCGCCGACGTTCAGATACTGACAAAGTCGTTACTCGCTGGTCGTGGTGCAGTTAACGTTTTCACATTAGTCGCTCTATTTAGGCTGATATTCAAGACTCATGTCTCAGTCGATGGTTATTTAATTGTAGCCAAAATAGCGCGACTGACATCGCTGCACTGTTCAGAAGGCCTTGTGAAAATGCTTGCAGGGTCTCATCGTAGGACCAAACCTGAAAGAGAATATCCTCTCCCTCGCCATCATGGCCAAACACGCCTCCGCGCTCGCTGAGATCGACAAGGCCACAAAACAGGTGCATTTTTTCGTCTGTGCCACCTGCGCTCACCAAATAGTCGCAGATTGGCAGCAGTTTTTCCACTTCAAGGCCGGTTTCTTCCTGCAGCTCTCTGACAGCGACTTGCTCGGGCTCCTCGTTGGCGTTCATCATGCCGGCAACCAATTCGTACTGCCAGGGGCCATGCTGTTCGTTCAGGGCGCCGGGGCGGAACTGCTCGACTAGACCGACAAGCTGATGTCGCGGATCATAAAGTAATACGCCAACCGCATCGCCACGCTGAAATAGCTCCCGCTTAAGAGGCTTGCTCCAGCCGCCGCCGAACAGGCGATGCTGAACAATCATCTGGGTCATTTTAAAAAAGCCCTGAAAGACCGTCTCGGCTGATTTCAGGCGATAATCTGAATGGCCAAAGCGATGTTTCTTCATCATTATTTACCTGCCAACATTAATCATTTGTTTCTTTTACGCTGTATCAGCTGATCGAGTCAACCATTTGATGATTTAAAACGTCTAACCATCAGCCTTACCCAACGCACTAAAATCTAGCGCGTATTGACTAAAGACAGAGTATGCCTTCGAAGCAAACCTGCTAAACTATCGCCCCTGCACCTGGAGGTCATATGCAAACTGTTACAAACCGATTATTGATTGCTGCTATGGTTGTTTTTGCGCCCCAGTTAGCCGTCTCCGACTCACTGGTTGATATATACGAGAGCGCGCTGGAAAACGATCCAGTACTCAGAGCCGCGCGCGCCAGCTTTAACGCTGATCGGGAAATTAAGAATATTCGTCGCGCTGCGCTGTTGCCGCAACTGTCTGCATCTGGCGAATACCGTGAGTCCGAAACCAACGAAAACTCACGCACTACCTTTAATATTGAAGGTCAGGTTTTATCATCAATCAGCGAAGGCACCATCGATAACAATGGTACCTCCTACAATGTCTCTCTCAGTCAGGCTATTTTCGATATGCCTTCCTGGTACCGCTTTCAGGGCGGCAAGGCACTGAGTAAAAGTGCCCGCGCGCAGTTTGCCGCAGATCAGCAATCCCTGATTATTCGTGTCAGCGATGCCTACTTTAATGTGCTGCGCGCCTTCGACAATATGCAGACGCGCAAGGCCGAAGAGCGGGCGATTCAACGTCAGTTGGAGCAGACTCGTGAGCGTTTTGAAGTTGGCCTGCTACCGGTTACCGATGTTCACGAAGCGCAGGCTGTCTACGATGACGCCGCGGTCAATAGCCTCGAAGCGAAAGGTACGTTAAATATTGCCTTTGAACAGCTGCAAGTGCTCACCGGACAAGATCACAATGTACTGGCTGGACTAGCGGAAAAATTTGTTGCCACCAATCCGCAACCGCTAAGTAATAACGAGTGGGTTGATTTTGCGATTGGCAACAATTACCAACTTAAGGTCGCCGAGTTAGGCAAAGATGCCGCTTATAACAACGCCAAGGCAGCCGCCGCAGCGCGTTTGCCCAAGGTCTCTGGTCGCGCAAGCTATTTTGACTCAGAATCGGACGGCATCAGATTTACCTCGCCTTTTGAGAATCAGCAAGACGGTAATTCATTTACTGTTTCTGTCACTATGCCGATCTGGCTCGGCGGATCACTGGATGCCCAGCGTCGCCAGGCCAAGCAGCAGGCGATTGCCTCGGATGAGGGTTATATTGCGACTAAACGCAACACGGTCCAGGCCGCTCGTTCGCTGCACCAGCTGGTGTTGACTAACACGGCACGGGTCAAAGCCCGCGCTCAGTCGATTACCTCTGCCGACAGTGCCCTGCAGGCCACTCAAGCTGGCTATGAAGTCGGAACACGCAACATTGTCGACGTACTAGTGGCACAACGTACTCTTTATCAAGCGCGTCGCAACTTCGCCAATGCGCGCTACGACTATATTTTATCGATGATGCGTTTGAAGGAAGTGGCTGGTCAGCTGTCTCCAGACGATATCTATCAGCTCAATGCCTCGCTCGACCCACAGTTGGTCATCAACAAAGCAGCTGATCAATAGGCTGCGAATCGATTATGATCCGTCTGGGTGTTTAGCGCCCAGGCTGCGATCAATCACCGTTAGTAATTTCTCCAGCGCACCGCGATTGGCCTCGGCGACCTGCTGTGCTTGCTGACCCATCTGCTGAGCCCGCTGTGGATTTTTGATCAGCTGTATCACAGTCTCTGCCAGCGCAGCTGGTGTCTCAACCAGTATCAGCCCGCCAGCCTCCGTTAGCAGTCGCGATACCTCAGTAAAATTAAACACAGATGACCCGCTCAACACTGGCTTGCCCCAAGCTGCCGGCTCAATCATATTGTGGCCGCCATTGGCGACCAAACTGCCGCCAACAAAGGCGATATCGCAGGCGCCATAAAAGGTCATCAGCTCGCCCATACTGTCTCCCAGTAATATATCTGCTTCGTCGACAGTATCATTGCTGCTGCGCCTTACCACAGTAAAGCCCGCGTCAACACACAAACCAGCCACCTGACCAAAACGCTCAGGATGTCGCGGCACCAAGACCAACAGCACATTATCGATATGCTGTTTGATTTGGCTAAACGCTTGCAGAATGAGCTCGTCTTCACCGCGATGTGTGCTCGCCGCAAGCAGCACTGGACGCTGCTCTTGGCTGTGCCACTGCTGTATCAGCTGTTGTGCATTGAGTTTGACCTGCACACTAAGATCGAGATCAAACTTGATATTACCACTGATATAGAGCCTTTCTGACGGCAGCCCAAGCGCCTCAAAGCGGGTGCCATCGTCACGGTGTTGGGCGGCAACTGCGGTCAGTTGCGAGAACATTGGCGTGCTGAGTTGGCGCACCCGACCATAGCCGCGAGCCGATTTTTCCGACAGACGCGCATTCGCGAGCACCACCGGGATCTGCCGCTGATAGCAGGCGGCAACGGTATTCGGCCACAGCTCGGTTTCCATAATAAGCAACATCTTCGGCGTCAGTCGATCGAGAAAACGTGCCACTGCACCGGGGGTGTCGTAGGGTGCGTAACAGTGATCGACGGAGTCACCAAAGACTACACGGATGCGCTCAGAGCCAGTCGGCGTCATGCAGGTGACCAGCAGCCGATGATCTGGATATGTCGCCTGCAACGCCTTGACCAGCGGCACCGCGGCAAGGGTTTCACCCACTGAGACGGCGTGCAACCAAATAATATCTTCGCTCGATTTCACTGCCCCAACAAAACCAAATCGCTCAGACCATCGCGCGGCATAGGCGGGGGCTTTTATTGCGCGATAGATCAAGCGCAATACAATTATTGGCATTAGAAGATAGAAAATGGCTGAATAGGTCAGCCTTGGCAGAATTGAACGCTTGATCATTTTGCGGAGAATAACACAGGACCGTTATACAGAGTGTGAATACATGCTTTTCGATAACAACAATAAAGTACCGAATCAACGTTAAAATAATCCCCTTTTACTGACAAAATAGGCTGCGCATAGGCTAAAATTGTCGCGTTGTTGCTACCCATAATAAGAAAGCCCTAAAAAGGTGCCGCATGCCATTCTTTAAAATTAATAGTGAAAACAAAATAATCATTACCAACTTTAAGGTTATGTTTACCTCGTTTAAAAGAACCGAGAATTTTACTAAGCTAAAGCGTTCAGAAGCCTCTTTGCGATTAAAACTGTGTCGGCCAACGGTCTATTTCACTGTTCGCGATCCCTACCAAAAAGCGATCTCTTTTTACAAAGATAAATTCCAAAAAATACCCATGAATGCTGACTTATCAAAGCCATTTAAATGGGAGAAACCACAGCGAATATTCTTCCCTTTAATGAACCTGTCGGTGACAGAAAATAGCGCTGAGGAGATAAAGCAGGCGCTGATAAATACCTCCTTTGAGTCGTTTATAGGCTTGCTGGCTAAGTGCTATCACCTAGACGAACATATAAATCCGCAACACTGGATATTTAATCACCCTAAATATTGTTTTCTCAAGAAACTCGGCGTGGATATAGAAAACGTTGCCATTTTTAGGATTGAAGATAGCGCCGACATGGCAGAATTTTCATCTCAAACAGGGTTTGATTTTTCCCAAAAAGCCAACAGTACCACTGGCATTAATAAAGACTATTCGATGTCTAGCAAGATGCTCGACACACTGCATTCGATATATGACAAAGACTTTGAATACTTCGGTTACGAAAAACGCTCAATCCACTAAAAACGATCGACCTACTCTCTCCAAAGAGACTCAACCCATGGCGTTGGCAGGATGTAGTGCCGCAAGTGGGCCAATAGCGAACGTTGTCTGTCACCGCGAAAACCTGCCTTGATATGTGCCATTGGGGCGCGTAATGGATCGCCGGCATGATAGCGGCCTTCAATCGCATCCATCGGATTTAGATCGCCGGGGAAGATCGCCAGTTTGCAGCTGCTCGGCAGTTTAGATGCCTTGAAATAATTAAACGGAAAGCTTCTACGGCACTGTTGCCGGAAATGTAATACCCAGGACTTCGGCCAGAATTTGACCCCGCCCGGGGCATTGCGAGTCACGTAGCGCTGTTCGTACTTATAGGTCTCAGCAATTTCCAGTGGCGCCTTAGAAAACCTCTCCAATAGCGGCAGCAATTTGCCAACCGGAAAGCGATAGACCGATGTCTGGCCCAATTTTTCCAACGGATTGCTCGGGTTTCTCGCGAGAATAACGTCGTCGGGGTCGCCATAGTCAAAGAAGTCATCGAGACTACCCGTCACCACTAAATCCAAATCGAGAAATAATACTGAGCCTGAAAGGTCAGCTAAATGTTCACTCCACAAACGGCTCTTCGGCCAGATACCCTTTCTGGTGACCGGCAGTTGAAAGTCTAATTCAGGTAATGGTGCCGCACTAACTTCATCGCGGAAACCCTCACTGTTGTCAGTAAAGCAGGTAAAGGTGAAAGGTGGCGTGGTATTTCTGGCTACCATCCCGTAAAGACGATTAACATAGTCGGCACCATATTTAGTGCCCCAGTTAATGCAGATAAATTGCTTAATAGCGTTATCCAAAAAAATTCCGCGTTTAGTAATGGCAGTTTAAACTGCACTTATTAGAAGACTGACGACGGGTTTACAGCTGTGAGTATACACCGCGACTGGGCGTCTCCCAACACTTATTCCCCTCTACGTTTGGCAGGCTAATCGCGGTTTCGACGATAGGCGGCGTGAACGATTAATTAAGCGGCATCTAATATAATTCTTGTAAGCCATTGCAGAATGTAACGCTGCTCCTCAGGCTTAGCCAAATCTAAGCTCTGCACACATATAAAATAATAGTCATGCTCGCGCTCGGTATGATTAAGTAACCGAAAGAGCTTCTTTTGACTAACTGCATTAGCCTTTATATTTGAGGTCTTAAAGTGGTTATCCATTTTTGCCATGCCTTGCGCCAATACACAGTGCGCAAAAAGCGATACCGCCCATAGTTGCTGAGGATGTCGAAATTTGTATGAAATGGTCTTTTCAAAAAGTTTAAAATTTGTCTGGAAAAGAGACTTTAGAATATGGCGATTTAAGATATGGGGGCAATGGGGTAAATCAAGATAGTCACACGCATTATCAATAACGGCGGCTGAGTTTTCCTGTAGCTGCCGATAGCTAACGCGAGATGAATCGCTGCGGCCTAAAAATTTACTTTTTAAACGATACCACCAACGTTCAACCTTGCGCATTTTCATCTGCCCTTTAAGCACATACCTGTGATCGGCGCGGAAAGCTTCTATTGGTGTTGGCCTGACAAACATCATGTCATCGTTGAGGTAGATAAAGTCGTCGCTTAAATCAGAAATATTCCATAGCATGGCTTCAATCGCGAGACTATTAAATACAGGGAGCGAATACTCATAGCCGCTGAAAAGCTCTTTATGATCAACAATTCGGATTCTTTTACGCAACGTAGGATCCTTAATACGCGCGTAAAATGGCGGCTGCTGAGAGTCGGTAATGATATAAATATTGTCAATCCAGGGAGCGAAACGAATAATCGACATCACACAAAACTTAATCTCACCGCAATCAGCAAAACGCGTTGACGACGCTGAAATTGGCTTTTTCTCAAAACCAGCAAGAAAGGGGGCCATCCTGGCCTGATGAGCAGGATCGGAACCATCAACCCAGGTAATGACCGCATCCATTTAGAGTGCGCTTTTCAAGAGAACCATATAAGGACTAAACACGCTTACCGCCAGTGATCCTGAATCCAAGTCGCCGGTTTAAAGCGCCGATACCATTTGCCACTAACACCGGCAATCGCCTCATGGGGATCGGGCTTGCCGTGAAATACCAACACGCGAGTATCGGCGGGCATTTCTGTTTCTCGAGGAAAAAACAGCGAGAAGGGTTTAATACAATGACGCTTGAAACTCCGGCACCAGTGATCGGGCCAATAAACCAGGGCATTTTTTTTCATTAGCGCGGCGGAGAGATACTCCTGCTCATTGCGATGAATTTTTTTGATCTGATCAAAGGATTTCTCAAACTCGGCAAGCACTTCTGGATGGGCACCCACTTCAAAGCGGTAGACTGACGAATTACCGGTGCCGTCTTTTTTAATCCAGTCTTTAATGATCATCACCTCGCCTGGATAATCAAACAGGTCATCCAGACTGCCGGTAATAATCAGATCGAGATCGAGGCACAGTACTTTGCCTTGCAAATCATAAAGGGTTTCAGCAAACACGGCCAACTTGTTCCAGCCGCGCTCTGGGCCCCCTAGGTCAACCGAAAGCTCTGGCAGCGGGAAAACGTCGATATTCTCGTTTAGCCCTCGATCATCTTCAGTCAGGCAGACAAAGCGAAAGTTGCGCGTCATATTGCGAGCAACCATTGAATAGAGTGTATTGACGTATTCCGCAGGGTACTTGGTGCCCCACTTCATACACAACACATTGACGATTTCAGTCGATCCTTCCACGCTCTGACTCACTCTGTTTAGCTCCCTATTGATATTCGCAAGGCGTTCTATAGCAACTGGTCGCTTTATTCTGCGACCGGCGCCAGCCAATTGGAGTAAGCGGAATTTTTACCGCGCACCAGATCAAAGTAGGCAGCTTGAAGCTTTTCGGCTACAGGTCCGCGCTTACCACTGCCAATAATGCGTCCGTCATATTGGCATACTGGCACCACTTCAGCGGCCGTGCCGGTGAAGAAGGCTTCATCACAAATATAAACTTCATCGCGGGTAATGCGCTTTTCACGCACTTCGATGCCGTGATCTGTCGCGAGACGGAAAATCGTATCGCGGGTAATTCCATCCAGACAGGAGGTCAGATCTGGCGTGTAGATAACGCCGTTGCGCACCATAAAGAAGTTCTCACCACTGCCCTCGGCAACATAGCCCTCCGGGTCTAGCATCATCGCTTCATCGCAGCCGGAGTCGAGCGCCTCGCGCAGAGCCAGCATCGAGTTCATATAGTTGCCGCTCGCTTTCGCTTTACACATGGTAATGTTGACATGGTGGCGGGTGAACGATGACGTGCGTACCTTGATGCCTGCTTCAAGCGCCTCGGGAGACATATAAGAGGGCCATTCCCAACCGGCAATGCCAACATGAACCTTGAGGCCGGCCGCGCGCAATCCCATGCCTTCGGAACCCAAAAATACTAGCGGTCGAATATAGGCTTCTTTGAGATTATTCACTCGCACCACTTCGCGATGCGCAGCATTGATCTCTTGCTGACTGTAGGGCACCTCTAACTGAAGAATCTTGGCCGAGTTAAATAGTCGCTTGGTGTGATCTTCGAGGCGGAAGATACAGGTACCCGACGACTCAGTATGATAGGCGCGCACGCCTTCAAATACGCTCAACCCATAGTGTAGTGAGTGCGTTAGAAAATGAGTCTTGGCGTCGCGCCAATCAACTAGTTCTCCATCCATCCAAATAAAGCCATCGCGGTCTGCAAACGTCATCGACCTGTTCCTCTTATTAACTCATTAGTTATTAAATAATTGTTGCCACTGCGCTGCCACCCTCTTTCGACACTCAAGAAAATCTGAGTTAGCCACTTCTGCCAACTGATTTTGCAGCTGTAAACGGTGTCCTGCTGAGCGGTATCTCTTGTAGGCATCGATTAGCAGGCTAGATTGTTGCGCCGATAACAAACCACAGTGAGCCAGCGACTCAAGTATGCGGATGGTATCACTCCAGCGAGCAAGTTCGGGATGGTCGTGCGACCAAGCCAAGACTGCAAATTGAACCATAAATTCAATATCGACGATACCTCCGACCCCCTGCTTGAGAGAGTATTTGCCTTCTTTTGATGGCCTGCCAAGATGTTTGCGCATTTTCTCACGCATTTTCTCTACTTCAGCGCGCAAGAGTGGCTCATCTCTTGACTGCATAAGAACTGCTTGTCGCAGACGATTAAACTCTTCAGCAAGGGTCTTTTCTCCAGCAACCACCCGCGCACGCACTAGCGATTGGTGTTCCCAGGTCCAGGCATTTTCGCGCTGATACTTTTCAAATGCAGCCATTGAGGAGACCAGCATTCCCGAGTTGCCCGAGGGTCGCAGGCGCATATCAATTTCATAGGCAGCGCCAGACACAGTGACCGTCGACAGTAGATGAATAATGCGCTGACCAAGACGAACATAAAATAGATTGTTATCGATACTGCGCAGACCGCCGACGGTCTGTCCGGCAACGCCCCTATGTAGAAAGACCAAATCAAGGTCAGACTTATAACCCAACTCAATACCACCCAGCTTGCCGTAGCCAAGTACAATAAAATCTGGCGAAGTCGCATTACTGTCCTGAGGCTGGCCATATTGGTGACTGAGATAGTGCCAAGAAATCATCATCGTACAATCGATAACGACCTCGGCTATCCAGGTCAAATAGTCACTGACCTGCATCAACGGTATCACCTCGGTCACATCGCAGGCCGCGACACGCAGGGTGTTAGAGCGCACGAAATACCGAATTACTTCCATCTGCTGTTCGAGATCATCGTCTGCCACACGCAACATTTGCTGGCGCAGCTGGTCCTGTAGTAGCTCTTTGCTCGGCACAGTGTAAAGCGTGCGCGTGTCGAGTAATTCATCGAGTAGAGCCGGGTACGCGGTTAGCTGTTCGGCAATCCAGCTACTGCTCTGGCATAGCTGCACCAACTGTTGCAGTGCTGTTGGGTTTTCGGCTAACAACGCCAGATAGGCACTGCGACGCAGCACTGCCTGGATAAGGCCGACCACTCGACTAAGGGTGATACTGTTATCATCCGCTGCTGCGCAGGCTGCGATGACATTTGGCATCAGTTTGTCGAGGCGACTGCGCGGCCCCTGATCGAGACCTATGACAGCTCTACTTTGATACATGCCATAGAGCTGTTCTGCGACTACCTGAGCGTCGCTGTAACCCGCCTTTATCAACTGCTCGAGGATCTCGTTGAGCGCTAGCGGCTGACGCCATACCGCCACATCACTCTGCTCTAGACTCTGACGGTCCAAGCTCTCGCCTTGCTCGCCACCAGCCTCGATGTCATGGTCGGCAAACATGTCAGCAAAAACAGTTATCACGTAATCGCGATGATGCTGCAACTGCTGCTGAAAATCCTCCCAGTCTTCACAGCCGACAATTGCTGCGACTCTGTGCTGGCCGAGCTCATCTCGAGGTAGCTGCTGTGTCTGTTTATCGGCTATCCCCTGAAGTGCGTGCTCGGTATTGCGCAAAAAGGTGTAGGCTTGCCAGAGGTTGTCACAATCGCGCTGATCAATAATTTGATCGGCGGCCAGTTGTTGCAGCGCTTGGTGCAGCGAGGGCGTCTGCAGTGCGAGATTGCGGCCACCGCGAATAAGCTGAAAGGCCTGAGTAATAAACTCGACTTCACGAATACCACCGGGGCCGAGTTTGACGTCAGCCTGCATGCCTTTGCGTTTCAGTTCGCGATTGATTGCCCGCTTGAGGTCTCGCAGCGAATCGATAGCGCCAAAGTCGAGATATTTGCGATAGATGAACGGACGCAAAATGTCATCTAATCGCTGCACATCGGCTGGCTCACCAGCAACCGCCCGCGCCTTGATCATGGCATAGCGCTCCCACTCGCGACCCTGGGTTAAATAATACTCCTCCAGCGCATCAAAACTCGCGACCAGCGCGCCACTTTGACCATAGGGTCGCAGACGCATGTCTACTCTAAAGACAAAGCCATCCGCTGTTTGACGGTCGAGAGCTGCAATGAGCTTTTGTCCAAGGCGAGTAAAAAACTCTTGGTTGGATACGGTTTTTCTAAGTGGCGACGAGTCTGCTCGGCGAGTCTCGCCCTTTTCCGGGTAGACAAAAATCAGATCTATGTCGGATGAGATATTGAGCTCCTCGGCGCCCATTTTGCCCATCGCCAGCACTACCATTTTTTGCTCTATCTGATGCTCGTTGGACCCGCTAAAGGGAGTGCCCAGCTCTGCGCAGGTCATCGGATGCAGAATGTTCAGCGAGGCAGAAATGACTGCCTCAGCCATCCAGGTCATCTCTCTGGTGGTTTCCGACATCGACGCCTGCCGGGTAAAGTCGCGCCAGATAATGCGTATTAGCTCGCGACGGCGAAATAAGCGCAGCTGATGAGCCAATTGCTCTTCGCTACAGGCTACATCACTACAAGCCGCTTCAGTGCAAGATGGCAGCCGCTGATCAATCGCCTGCTGAAAGTGTTGTCGGGAATAACTGCGCTGCAGATCACCGCTATCAACCAGCTGCTGGAAGAGCTCTGGATAAGCCTCGCACTGCTCACCAACAAACTCGCTGCTGCCCCAGATAAGCTGTAAATGCTCTGCAAATAGAGGGTATTTTGGGAAGCTAGCCAGTCGCTTAGACAGCCAGCCGGGGTCGTGGTGGGCGGCCTGAAAACTTTCAAGGTAGCGCTGATAGCTGGCGTTGATCAGCGGCGCAAACGTTTTCGGCATAAATCGATCTCGGTTAGTTAACGGCCTAGTTCAGGGGTAACCCGCAACACCTCCTCCATGGACGTCACGCCGGCAAGCACTTTTTCTGCACCCGCCATGCGCAATGTTTTCATGCCCTGAGAAATTGCCGCTTGACGAATGTTCTGACTATCGGACTCGTTACTTATATAGGTGAGCAGCGCATTCGTCAACGGCATAATCTCATAGAGGCCTTCGCGGCCGCGATAACCGGTATTGCGACACTCGAGACAACCAGACGGTTGAAACACCTTGGACGGCGGCGGCAGTGCCGATGAACCCACTAACTCATGCCAGGCCTCGGTGTCACATTCGACTTCGCTGCGACATTCGAGGCACAGAGTTCTTACCAGCCGTTGAGCCATGACACCATTGAGCGTGGCCTTAATCAGATGTGCAGGCATCTTTAGGTCGAGCAAGCGGCTGATCGCGGTGGGGGCATCGTTGGTGTGCAGCGTCGATAACACCAAATGCCCAGTCAATGCCGCCTGCACGGCCATCTCGGCGGTGGCGCGATCGCGAATTTCGCCAACCATAATAATATCCGGATCCTGACGCATCAGGGTACGAATGCCCGCGGCAAAATCAAAATCGATGGCGGGCTGAATCTGACTCTGATTAAACGCGTCGACGACCATTTCAATCGGGTCTTCCACGGTACTGACATTAACTGAATCAGTCGCCAGCTGTTTGAGAGTGGAATAGAGTGTGGTGGTTTTGCCTGAGCCGGTGGGACCGGTGACCAACACAATGCCGTGGGCGCGTTTGATCATCGATTGCCAATCAGCATAGTCCTCGGCGACCAGACCGAGCTGGGAGAAACTGCGTAAAAGAACATCGGGATCAAAGATACGCATGACCAATTTTTCACCAAAGGCGGTGGGCATGGTGGAGAGCCGCAACTCGACTTCACAAGTATTGGGCGCTTTGGTTTTGATGCGCCCGTCCTGGGGGCGACGCTTTTCGGCGACATCCATGCGTCCAAGAATTTTCAGGCGGCTGATCATCGCCGTCATCACATTGTCAGGCAATTCATAGACCAGATGCAGAACACCGTCGATTCTAAACCGAACCTTAGCTTTGCCGCGGCGTGGCTCAAGATGAATATCACTGGCGCGCTGCTCAAAGGCGTACTGCAGCAGCCAGTCGACAATATTGACGATGTGTTGATCCTGGGCATCGGCATCTTTGAGCTTGCCGACTTCGAGCAACTGCTCAAAGTTAGCAATGCCTGCGCCTGTGGTAGCGGAGGATCCTGCGCCAAATACAGATTTCGCCAGCGAGTAGAATTCAAGGGTATATTTTTTGATATCGGCGGGGTTGGCGACTACCGTGCGAATAGTCCGCCTTGAGGTCTGCTCAAGACTCGCAATCCAGCTGCGGTCAAAGGGCTGCATGGTGGCTACCAGCAGTTCGTCGCGAGTAACTTTGAGACACAGAATGCCGTAGCGTTTAGCGTAGGCAAAGGACATGATCGAGGTGACAGCGGGAACATTTATTTTTAATGGATCGATATGGGCGAGCTGCAACTGCGCTTTCTCCGCCAACCATTGCGTTAACAGGTCCACAGAGAGCGGTTTCAAGTCACTTTCCTGCACCAGCTGTTTTGCAGCAATAATTTCCAGCGGGTGCAGTAATGCTTCATCGCGACTGCGCCGCGCCGTCGCGATGTCGGCAGCGTCTGATTGATTGATCAGACCGTCGCTGACGAGATCTTTCAAAACGCCCGCCAGATCGAGGCTACTGCCCTGCGCCAATATCTGATTCATGATCAACTCCTGTTGTTATTCTCTCCGTGTCATCTACCAATTTTAGTCTGTAATCTCATTAGGGGTAGCGCAAATTAGTCAATCCGCTAAACTCAGTAGTCTCAACGGACCACTATCCAATAATGAGCCAGCTATGCAACTGACCGATTTACTCGCGCGCATTATTCACTGCAACTCAATCAGCAGTATTAATCCGTCGATCGACCAGGGTAACCGCGAGGTCATCGATCTGCTCGCTAACACCCTTGCGGATCTCGGCTTTACGACTGAGATCATGGATCTCGGCAATAACAAAGCTAACCTGATCGCTACCTACGGCAGTGGCCCCGGCGGTCTGGTGCTGGCCGGTCACACCGACACCGTACCCTGCGATGAAGCGCTCTGGGATAGCAATCCCTTTGAACTCTGCGAACGCGATAACCGCTGGTACGGTCTCGGCAGTTGCGATATGAAAGGCTTTTTTCCCCTGGCGATCGAAGCGTTCAAGTCACTGCCAATTAAGGATCTAAAGCAACCATTGATCATTCTCGCCACAGCCGATGAGGAGTCATCAATGGGCGGTGCCAAGGCACTGGTGGCAGCGGGAAAACCGATTGCACGCCGCGCGGTGATCGGTGAACCCACCAATATGCGCCCGGTAAAAATGCACAAGGGCATTATGATTGAGAAACTGACTATCACGGGCAAGTCTGGCCACTCCAGCAATCCAGCACTCGGTAACAATGCCATGGAGTCGATGCAGCGTATCCTCGGCCAGCTAATGGCGCTGCGCGATCGTATGAAAGAACAGAAACATCCGGGGTTTTTGATTGATTACCCGACACTAAATCTCGGCTGTATTCAGGGTGGTGACAACGCCAACCGTATCTGTGGGCACTGTTTTTTGGCTTTTGAGATTCGCCCGCTGCCGGGCATGGATCTCAATCAACTGCAGACTGATCTGGAACGCCAGATTGCCGCCACCGCAGAGGCTGACAAAATGGCCTGGACACTGGACAAGCTGATCGTCCCGCCATTTTGCGGTGACGAGCAATCGGAATTAGTCGCGCTGTGTGAAAAGCTCACTGGCCATGCCGGTGAATCGGTCGCCTTTGCCACTGAGGCACCCTACTTGCAGCAGTTGGGTATGGATGTAGTGGTGCTGGGTCCCGGGGACATTGACGTGGCACATCAGCCGAATGAATTTTTGCCTCTCGATCGCGTGCAACCAACAATTAATTTTTTATCTCAACTTATTGGCCACTGTTGCTTATAATCCTGCCATGACTGCAAACAACTACGTACAATTTTTCCGTGAGACCTCACCGTATATTCATGCGCACAGAGGCAAAACCTTTGTTATCGCCATCAGTGGCGAGGCGGTCTTAGAGCAAAATTTTGACAGTATTGTTCACGATATTGCGCTGATGCAGAGTCTCGGCGTGCATATCGTTCTGGTGCACGGTGCACGTCCACAGATCGACCAACGTCTGCAACTGGCCGAATTGCCAACCAGTTTCCGCGAGCAGGTTCGTATCACCGATGCCGCCGCCATGCAGTGTGTCAAAGAGGCGGTCGGCTCTACGCGCTTCCAAATTGAGTCGGCGCTATCTATGGGGCTGCCCAATTCACCGATGCATGGTGCACGAGTGCGCGTGATCGGCGGCAACTTTATTACCGCGAAACCTGTTGGCGTTCGCGATGGCGTTGACTTTCAGCGCGCTGGAGAAATTCGTCGTATCGACCGCAGCGCCATTCAAAGCCAGCTCGAGGGTGGCGCCTTAGTGCTGATGTCATCAATTGGGTTTTCGCCGACTGGCGAGGCTTTCAACCTCAATTATCATGATGTCGCGACGCAAACGGCGATTACTCTGAATGCGGAAAAGCTAATTCTGGTCACCGAGGCATCGGGAATATTAGATGCTGACAATAATCTGATTCGCAATCTGTCATTGCCCGACGTTGGCGAGCTCAAAGCCACGCTTAAAAATGCCGGCGGCGAAGAGTCTGCGACTTATTGTTTACTCTCTGCCGCCTATCAAGCCTGTCGCAATAATGTCGATCGTGTGCATCTGGTGGGTTGCAGGGAAGACGGCTCATTGCTGCGTGCGTGAGCTGTTTACCCGCGAGGGCTGTGGCACGCTGATTATGCAGGATCACTCAGAGGTCATCAGAGCCGCCAGCATTGATGATGTCGGCGGTATTCTCGACCTGATCACGCCACTAGAACAGCAGGGTATTCTGGTAAAACGCTCGCGAGAGTTACTAGAGACAGAAATTTCACGCTTTATGGTGGTTGTGCATCCAGAGGGAATGCTGCTCGGTTGTGCCGCACTCTACCCAATCGTCGATAGTGATGCCGGAGAGCTCGCCTGCGTGGCAACCCACGCGGAATTTCACAACCAGGGAATTGCTTCGCGGTTGCTAAAGTGCATTGAAAAAGATGCCACTGAGAACGGTCTTAAGACCCTGTTTGTACTGACTACACAAACCGCACACTGGTTTAGAGAGCAGGGTTTTGTCGAGGCCACGGTCGATACGCTACCGGCGGAAAAACAGTCACTTTACAATTACCAACGTCAGTCGAGAATCTTCAGCAAACAACTTTAACGCTAAACTGACCCGGCCAGTTTTGACTGGACGGGCTTTCTGCTATTCTTGCGACCTTTCTTCATCAGCTAACGAGATACCAAATGCCCAAGTACAGATCACACACCACCACCCAGGGCCGCAATATGGCAGGTGCCAGAGCCCTTTGGCGCGCGACGGGGATGAAGGACGATGATTTTAATAAGCCGATGATCGCCATTGCCAACTCCTACACTCAGTTTGTGCCTGGCCATGTGCACCTAAAAGATATGGGTGACCTTGTCGCTGCGGAAATTGCAAAAGCCGGCGGTATTGCTCGCGAATTTCACACTATTGCAGTCGATGATGGCATCGCTATGGGCCATGATGGCATGCTTTATTCGCTACCCTCGCGAGATGTGATTGCTGACTCGGTTGAATATATGGTCAATGCGCACTGTGCCGATGCACTGGTGTGTATTTCCAACTGCGACAAGATTACCCCCGGTATGTTGATGGCGGCTATGCGTCTCAACATTCCAGTCGTTTTCGTCTCCGGCGGTCCCATGGAAGCCGGTAAAACCAAGCTCTCTGAGCACAAGCTCGACTTGGTTGACGCCATGGTGATTGCGGTTGACGACTCAGCCAGCGACGAAAAGGTTGCCGAATATGAACGTTCCGCTTGCCCTACCTGCGGCTCCTGCTCGGGTATGTTTACTGCCAATTCAATGAACTGCCTAACCGAAGCGCTGGGTCTATCGCTACCAGGCAATGGCACCGTTCTGGCGACCCACTCGGATCGCAAAGAATTATTCGAAGAAGCCGGCCGCACTATTGTTAAGTTGGCCCGTGCTCATTACGACGACGATGATTACTCCGTACTGCCTCGCTCCATTGCTAACTTCAAGGCCTTTGAAAACGCCATGACACTTGATATCTGTATGGGTGGTTCAACCAATACTATCCTGCACCTGCTGGCAGCGGTTCAGGAAGCCGGCATCGACTTTGATATGGCCGATATCGACCGGCTCTCTCGTGTTGTGCCACAACTCTGTAAGGTAGCCCCGAGCACTCCGGAATACCATGTCGAAGATGTGCACCGTGCCGGTGGCATTATGGGTATTTTGGCCGAGCTTAATCGTGCGGGCTTAATCCATGGTGACTTGCCGACTGTTCACTCCAAAACGCTGCAAGAGGCACTGGACAAATGGGACATTGTCAGTGGCCATGTCAGCGAGGAAGTGAAGACTTTTTATAAAGCCGGTCCCGCAGGCATTCCAACGCAAACGGCGTTCAGTCAGAGTACGCGCTGGCCAACGCTGGATGCCGATCGTGAGAACGGCTGTATTCGCAATTTAGAGAATGCCTTTAGCTTGGAGGGGGGGCTGGCTGTGCTTAGTGGTAATCTAGCCCCGGATGGCTGCGTGGTTAAGACCTCTGGTGTCGACGAGTCGATTCATGTGTTTGAAGGCCCAGCCTTTATTACCGAAAGCCAGGACGAAGCGGTGGCAAAAATATTGAATGATGAAGTCAAAGCCGGTGATGTGGTGATCGTTCGCTACGAGGGACCGCGAGGCGGACCTGGTATGCAAGAGATGCTTTATCCCACTAGCTATATTAAATCCAAAGATCTGGGTAAGGCCTGTGCCTTGATTACCGACGGTCGTTTTTCCGGCGGTACCTCCGGGCTGTCGATTGGCCATGTTTCACCAGAGGCGGGTGCTGGCGGCAATATCGGCCTGGTGCGTCAAGGCGATACTATTCGCATCGACATCCCCAACCGCTCCATTGATGTGCTTATCTCCGATGCGGAACTGGCTGAGCGCCGAGTGGAACAGGATAGACTTGGCTGGCAGCCTGTGGAAGAGCGACCTAGACAGGTCTCAGCGGCGCTCAAAGCCTACGCCAAGTTGGCTACCAGTGCCGACAAAGGCGCGGTGCGCGATCTCTCACAGCTTTGATAGCTGCTACCTAAAACACGTCTGCACGCTTTAAATGGCCGACTAATAAAAAACCCCAGGGCTGTGAAGCACCGGGGTTTTTTGTTGGCTAACCGCCTGTAACTGCTCAACTAGCCTTTGCTACAGCTCGGAACAGTCGCTCCCACGTCGCGAAGCTTCTGTAACCGCGAGCCTTCGGTGTCGGCATAGCGAATCCACTGCCTTGGGTAGCGCTTACTCTTCTCGTCTTTAGCGACCTTAATTGACTTTTTAAACGCATCAACGGCATCTTTGTAACAGTGCAAATTGACCAGCGCATTACCCATCACCAAGAAGTTAGAATCGGGGCGCTTCACGCCACCCTTTTTAACTGCACGGGAAGCTGCCTTGTACGCTTCCGCATCACGGCCTTGGTCAAGATAAATTCCCGCTAGACGCGCTTGCAGGTTACCGGTGTCGGATTTTTTCGACGCGCTCTCCAACGCTTTTACAGCATTATCGAGCTCTTTGGCTTGATACCAAGCGGTACCAAGCACTTCCAGATTTTTCGCAGTGCGGACAATAATACCGTCCTTCATGCCTTTCTCCATAATGATCGCAGCGCGGTAGGGTACCTCAGCACCGAGATACATATAGGCCATGCTCATGACCTGGCTCTCTTTGTCGAGCTGACCATTAAGATAGACTACTTCGGTGGCGACTAAACGATCCATCTCTTTTTCAGTCTCGCCATACATGCCGCCAAGCTGGCGCCAGTAGGTCCACTTGGGGTAGTGCTTGACCAATTTCTCGAGAATACTAATAACCTTCTTGTAGTTCCCTTTCTCGTAATACAGCACACGTTGCAGGCCCCACCAACCCTCTTTAGGGAGAATATCTTTGGCTTCAACGTCAGCGATGGCCTCTTCAACAAAACGCAATGAGTCCGCTTTACGCTCTAGCTGATAATAGATCTGTGCCAGCAACATCTTGGCGTCAGAACCAACAATCAGTGACTCCGCCATCCACGCTTCAAGCTGCAGTGCGGCGTTTTTATAGTCTTCCTGTACAGTATAAAGCTGCGCCAATGTGTAGCGAGTATCGAGCTTAAGTTCTGGTGGCGTGCCAATACCGTCTACAACCTGCTGGTAAGCGCGAATGGCACTGTTGTAGTCGTCCAGGGAATAGTAGACGTAGGCGGAAAACTTCCACACTTGAGTCTGTTCATAGTCACTGGCGCAGGTTTTACTATTGCTTTCAATTTCTTTCAGCATCGCCAGCGAGCCAGCCCAGTTCTCGGCTTCTAACTCAGGCTGTACTTTTTCCAGCGCCTTGGCACACTTGGCACCGACCGATTGGCGTTGGCGGGTTTTTACATTTTTGTATTTTGGCTCTTCTTTTTCTTCCGCTGCGATAGCTGACACGGCCACTGCAGATTGCGGCTCAACCACGGCTACCATTAACGGCAACATAAACGCGGCGCCGAATACAGCTAGAAATTTGGTGCTTCTAGACATCATTGACTCCTTACTTTGCCATTTGGAAGGTAAATTTATACAGCACACCAGGGACTTCTTGGCCGACACCGTCGACAACCCGGGGGTTATATTTCAACTTGGCAGCGGCCTTGAGTGCAGCGCGACCAAATCCCCAGCCCTCGGGAAACTCCTCGACCATAATCGGATCACGGGTTCCACCAGTGGTGGTGATAATCACTTCAATGACCGCATAACCCTCTTTGCCACGGGTTTGCGCGCGACGAGGGTACTGCGGTTGAGGCACATAAACCGGAATGTAATCAGAGTCACGAGCGAACCCACCTGTACCGCCAATCTTCAGATTGGCATTGGCCGCAGGGGCTGCCATGCTGATGGCATTCTCAGGAACCTCAAACTCTATATTGTCTTCGGGGATTTCCGGTGGTGGAGTCTCCGGATCTTCAGGCTTCTCAACCTCGGTCTGTTTTGCATTCTCGGTCAACTGTCTCTCGACATGAAGGAAGTCGGCGATTTTAATCGTCTCTTTTTCATCCAGGTCTTTATTGCCTGAGTCGATCAATTTATACATCAAAATGATCAACGAAAAGGTAACCAGAACACCAAGTGCAGCAGAAATACCAACTCTGATAACGGCCATACTTATTAACTCAGTCTTGTTCTACCGAAATTGCCACCGGACGGATGCCAATGTCAGTTGCGACATCAGCTACCTTGGCGACTACTTCAATATTTGATTCATTGTCGGCCTGGATAACCATGCCGCCCTTTGGGTTTTCGTTGTACAGTCTTGTTAGATTGATTTTCAACGCAGTAGTTTCAACACGCTTCTTATCAATCCAAATTTCATTGTTCTCGCTAACCGCTACCAGAATGCCTACCTTTTTGTAGGACTGCGCCGTGTCTGCGTCAACTTTGTTGACCTCGACACCGGGCAATTTGATAAACGACGCTGTAACAATAAAAAAGATCAGCATAATAAAAACCACATCCAGCATTGGGGTGAGGTCAATCGTTTCACCCTGAGGTTGTGATCCACTTGTTCTATTGCGCATAGTTTTCTCTCACAGGAACCTTGTCTTTGACAGGCGCCAGTTAGTGATCCATGGTCAGATGATCTTCCAGCAGATGCTTCTCACGCTCTGCAGCGCGTTCGACATACGTCATGCCGAAGACACCGGACAACGCGGCGACCATTCCCGACATAGTCGGTACAGTTGCCTGAGAAACGCCACCTGCCATGGCTTTGGCGTCACCGCCGCCGGTAAATGCCATTACGTCAAATACCACGATCATTCCGGTTACCGTGCCCAGCAATCCAAACAGCGGGGCAAGGGCAACCAGAGTTTTAATCATCATGATGTTCTCATCGATCTTGACACTCACTTCAGAAATCAGCTTTTCTCTGATCTGATGAGCACGCTTGGATTTGCGCTCAGCGCGCGCCTCCCAAGCATCAAGGGCATATTGAACATCTTGACTGACGCTGGATTTGAGATACCACATGCGCTCAAAGAGGAGAGTCCACATCACAAACAGCAGGACGACGATGGCCCAAAGGACCATCCCACCTGAATCCATGAACTTTCCAACTTCTGCCATAGTATCAACAAAAAACATGTCAGCGACCCTCTACTGAACCAGCAACGATTCCGGCACTCTGCTCTTCAAGAATATGCAGAACACGCTGTGCTTTGCCATTGACCAAGGTATGCATCAAGACGGTTGGAATAGCGACAACTAGACCCAATACAGTGGTTATCAATGCCTGAGAGATACCGCCGGCCATTGCCTTGGGATCTCCAGCACCAAACAGTGTGATCATCTGGAAGGTAATAATCATACCTGTCACCGTACCCAACAGACCGAGCAGTGGCGCGACCATGGCGATGATCTTGAGCAGGCTGAGGCCGGACTCAATGGCGGGTCGCTCTTTCAGCACCGCCTCATGCAACTTCAATTCCAGTGACTCTGGATCCAGACCCGGGTTGGCATGTGCCACCGCGAGAACGCGACCCAATGGGTTGGTTAAGTCAGCCGTGCCGGGAGACCGGAGCTGCGCAGACACTTTGGAAGAGACACCCTGCAGGAAGATAAAGCGCCAAATGGCGAGCAGAATCGCGACAACGAATACACCGGTAATCACATAGCCGACGATGCCACCAAAGTGCCAGCGCTCAACCAGTGTTGGCGTATTGATCAGTGCACGCAGCAAACCGCCACCCAGAGGTCCGGTAGGATCGAGACCAACTTTAGTGAAGCCGCTTACCGCTTCCTGAAGATCAGCAGCACTGCCCTGATGTCCAGAAGGCTGACGAGCGAGCTCGGAGACCAGACCATTTTCCGGGCTGTACTCGAGATACATGCCGTTAGCTAGCAGGTTATAGGTACCAACACGGACAACTTCCATTTCTTCTTGAGAGCCATCAGCGCGCAGCACGGTACGATTGAATTTAACCACGCGGCCACTTTCAATCATCTCACGCTGCTGCTCATACCAGAGCTTCTCAATGTCCATGATTGAAGGCAGGCGAGTATCGCTGCTCATCTTTTCAATCAATCCATCAAGAAATTCGGTACGACCAGGAATCTGTGCGCTGACGATGGACTGAGTCAGGTTGGCACGGATATCACCGGCGGCGCCTGTCAGGTGTCCAAACAGCTCTTTCAGGGAGCCGAGACGCTTGTCACGCTGTTCACGCAGTGCGGCAAGCTTCAGATCGTTGTCACGAATATCCTGCTCAAGACGATCAGAACGACGCTCTTCAGCAGTCTTAGTGTTCTTTGCCTTGGCAAGTTCCGCGGCCTGCTTGCGCTGATCACGTTTAAACTCGGTCTCACGATCGCGATAGTCTTGAGTCTCAGAAATCTTTGAACTCTGAATCATGTTCAGTAGCTCATCGAGTGTTTTTGCATCCTGTGCCAGCGCTGGCATGCTTAGCGAAGCAGCAGCGATAAAAGCGGCACAAACTTTAGCGAATTTCAGTTTCATTGTGCTGTCTCCGGAACATTAATCGGCATTTCCATGACATCCTGCGGCGCCAGTTTCTTAGCGATGCGGATACCTTGGTCTACAGGGCGTCGGTAATCGGAAGCCAGTGTTTCCCAAGATCCGGTGGCTTTGTTCCAGGCACCTGTCTGTGATTTATCTTTTGTTTGATACATCAGGGCAACACGGCCGATGCGCAGCATATCGACTTCAACTTCAGCTCCATCACCATTGATATCAACGAGATCGCGATAAGTTTCGAGAGAGAGGCTGTACTCAGACTCAATATCGTAGATTTCGAGAATCTGACGGAATTTTTCGGCAGCTGAGAACTTGGCACTGTCTAGGTTATCGAAAAGAGCTTCGATAGCCTCCTCGCGCTGTTCGCTCTTAAAGGGAACATCCAAGGCAACAAATTCGCGAAGCGCTTTGAGCATGTCTTCCATCAATGGCGAGATACCTCGCTCAATAACAGTAGCGTTCTCAATCGACTCAACGAGCTCTGCCATCATTTGCTTTTGGCTAGCAATCTGACGCTCGAGCTGAGAGTTGTAAACACGCAGACTTTCGATCTGCTTATTTACCTGCTTGAACTCTTGCAGCAGACCGTCGGTCTGATCGGCGATGCGATCGACTTTTGTCTGTGCTGTTTTGGCCGCCTGAACTTTATCGGCGCCGGCTTTTAGCACTTCACTTACCTCTGTAGCCTGAACTGCGTTAGCAGCTAAGCCACCGGCAAGAACGGCAAATAACGCCAATGCTTTTAGTGGTTGCTTTTTCATAGTTCCCTCAACTTGGGTCTATCGGATTGATGGTCTTTTTAATATCAAACAAGCAGCATAGTAACGCACTTTTCATTTGACAAATTTTGTTCGAGCGTCTTTTTAACAGTCTCATGTTCAAGAATCAATGCGAGGAGAGAAATTGTCGGTGGTCAAGAACAGAAGAATTATTTTTGTTACCTAATGTAACAATTAGCTGCGCTTTCGATCGAGGACAAGAAAACGGTAGGGATGCGTGTCGGTCTGCTGGGGTAATTGCTCGCTAATCTGTTGCCATTGGTCGGGATCATAGGCTGGAAAAAAGGCGTCGCCCTCAACCTCAGCCTGCACTTCAGTCAAGTAGAGGCGGTCGGCAACAGGTAGTGCCAGACGATATATCTGCTCACCCCCGATGACCATAATCTCATTCAGCTCCGCCTGAGCACAGGCCAAGCGTGCAAGGGTCATGGCTTGGAGCAAGGTTTGAGCGACCTCAACGCCCTCAGCGTGCCAGCCACTGTCGCGAGTGATGACGATATTAGTGCGCCCGGGAAGGGGTCGACCAATCGACTCAAAGGTCTTGCGCCCCATAATCAGGGGCTTGCCCATAGTGACCGATTTAAAGTATTTGAGATCTTCTGGCAAATGCCAAGGCAGCTGGTTATCAAGGCCAATCACGCCGTTACGGCTTACAGCGACTATTAAGGAAACTTTCATTAGACAGCCACCGGTGCGGAAATAGGACCATGACTCTGGTAATTGAGCAGCTCAAAGTCCTCATAGACAAAGTCAAACAGGTTTTCGACTTGGGGATTTATCGCCAATGTCGGCAGCGGATAGATCTCTCGGCCGAGCTGCTCTTCAACCTGATCCATATGGTTACTATAGAGATGGGCGTCGCCAAAGGTGTGGACAAAATCGCCCGCTTGCAAACCGGTCACCTGGGCAATCATCAGCGTCAATATGGCGTAGGACGCAATATTAAAGGGCACCCCCAGAAACACGTCGGCGCTGCGCTGGTAGAGTTGGCAGGAGAGCCTGCCCTCACTAACATAAAACTGGAACAGACTGTGGCAGGGCGGCAATCCGGATTTCACCATTACCGGAATATCTTTCGGATTCCATGCCGAGACAATAAGCCGCCTTGAATCGGGGTTCGATTTGATATCTGCGACCACTTGCGCGAGCTGATCAACGCCTTCAAAGTTTCGCCATTGATGACCGTAGACCGGCCCCAGATCACCATACTGAAGGGCAAACTGCTCGTCGTCTTTTATGCGTTGAATAAATTCCTTCATGTTGGACTTCCACTGCGGCGAGTACATTGGATAGTCCGCTTCTTGACCGGTTTCCCGCAGCCAGCTCTGATAGGGCCAGTCATTCCAAATACCGACGCCATGTTCAACCAGGTAGCGAATGTTGGTATCGCCGCGAATAAACCACAGCAGCTCGTGGAGTATCGATTTGAGATGGACTTTTTTGGTTGTCACCAACGGAAAACCCTGGCTGAGATCAAAGCGCATCTGGTGGCCAAAAATACTTTGCGTGCCAGTGCCGGTGCGATCTTGCTTTTTTATTCCGTGATCACGAATGTGCCTGACCAAGTCTAAATACTGCTTCATTAAAAGTCCTTAAGCCTTGCGGCTGACAAACCCACGCAGCGAGCTGCGCATAAACCAGATGCCCAAAAGAATCATTGGGATACAGAGTGTCTGGCCACGCGTCATCCAGCCCAACCACTCAAACACGCACGCCTGACTGAACAGCCGATTGGCCGGCGAACTGAGGATCTGGCTGGCGGACAAACTCGACCGCAAAGCGGAACACGCCGTAGAGAATTAAAAACAGACCGGAAATCTCACCGAATAAGCGCGGCTTTCTGGCATACCAGTTAATAATCAGAAACAGTACCACGCCCTCGAGTAACGCTTCATACAGCTGCGACGGATGACGCGCCAGCTGCTCCGGATCGGCTGGAAACAGCATGCCCCAAGAGACATCAGTTGGACGCCCCCAGAGCTCCTGACCAATAAAATTGCCCAGACGACCAAAAAACAATCCCGCTGGCACCAGCGGCACGACAAAATCAGCCAGACTCAAAAAAGCGATTTTATGCTTTCGGGCGTACAACAGTAGCGCTAGGGCAACACCGATCAATCCACCATGAAAGGACATGCCGCCTTCCCAGATGCGAAAGATCATACCCGGATCGGCAAGCCATTTATCGGCGCTGTAAAACAGCATATAACCAAAACGACCACCGAGAATAACGCCCCAAGCGCCGAACACAATCAGATCTTCCACCTGAGTTTTAGCAACCGGCGCCCAAGGGCGCTGACTGTTGCGCGAGGCCAATAGCCACGCACAAACAAAGGCCAACAGGTACATAATGCCGTACCAGTGAATTTTCAGCGGCCCAAGTGACAGTGCAACCGGGTCGATCTGCGGATAAATAAGCATTGTTTTTCTCGAGGATAAATGTTGCACAGATAATAACTTTTTATCTATCCAGCGGCTATGCGAGTAACCAATTAATGGATAAAAAGCTACACTGTCGGACATGTGTCTTTTATCAATCGCTTTTAAATACCAGGCTAACACCACTCTTGCCGTGTGCTCAAACCGCGATGAGTTCTATCAGCGGCCAACGCTGCCGCTACACTGGTGGCGGGATATGCCTGTGATTGCCGGCAGAGACCAAGAGGCCGGCGGCACATGGCTTGGCCTATCACGCAAGGGCCGCTTCGCCGCGGTGACTAACTTCCGCGACCTCTCAAAACCAGGCTTTCGTGAGTTGAGACCAAATTCACGCGGCAATCTGGTCAGCGGCTTTCTCTGCTCGCCTACCTCGGCGCAGCACTGGGCCGAGGCCGTATTACCCGAGCTAGACCACTATGGTGGTTTTAATCTGCTGATTTATGATGGCGACGCACTCGTCTATTTAAACAATTTTGATAACCAGATTCGCAGCCTGCCGCCAGGCATTTACGGCTTGAGTAACCACTTGCTGGACAGCCCCTGGCCCAAAGTTGACTATGCGCGCCAACAGCTCGCCGAGACATTGGGCAAGCAGCGCAGCGATCAAGAGATGCTCTCTGATCTCCTGGGATTGCTTTCCCGACAGCAAACTTATGCCGATCATCTGCTCCCCGACACAGGCGTTCCCGCAGAATGGGAAAAACGCCTCTCGTCGCCGTTTATTGTCGCCGAGGACTATGGCACACGAGCCTCCACCGCGATTGTGCTATCAACGGCAGGCAACAGTATTGCCGAACAGACTTACATTAATGGGAGTGCGGAGCCGAGCAGAGCGTTTACTTTCTGAGCGTTGACGGTAAAACCGGAAACGCATCAATCTCTACCGGCCGATACAGTTTAGATAGCTCGGGTCGATTGAGAGCATCTGTCAGCAACAGCGACACAGAACCCGCATCAGACATTCGCAGTGCGCGCTTCGCCAGGCTTCGGGCCTCGGCTTTAGATACCTGATTGAGCATGGATTTTACTTTTAACAAGCTATTAGCACTCATCGACAAATGATCGTAACCGAGCCCCAGCAATATCACAGCACTAAGTGGGTCGCCTGCCATCTCACCACAGACGCTGACATTGCAATGAACCGAATCTGCCTGCTCAATAATACTCTTGAGTGCTCGCAAAACGGCCGGATGCAGCGAGTGATAAAGATTGGCAACACGCGGATTATTGCGATCGACAGCAAGTAAATACTGGGTCAGATCATTGGTGCCGACGGAGAGGAAATCCACCCGACGGCCTATCTCCTTGACCTGATAAACCGCCGCAGGCACCTCAATCATGGCACCCACCGCAGGCTTTTCGAGCTGGTATCCCTCCTCTTGCATAAGCTCTCGATAGGCCCTGTCGATAAGCTCCAGCGCACGATCTAGCTCTGGCACGCTGCTAATCATCGGCAACATAATACGTAAATTATTAAGCCCCTCACTGGCGCGCAACATGGCGCGGATTTGAGCCAGAAAAATCTCCGGGTGGTCAAGGGAAATGCGGATGCCGCGCCAGCCGAGGAAGGGATTTTCTTCTTCTATAGGAAAGTACGGTAGCGCTTTATCGCCGCCGATATCCAAGGTTCGCATGGTGACAGGGTTGGGCGCGAATGCCTTGAGTTGCTCGCGATAAATTTCCGTTTGCTCATCTTCCGTGGGGAAGCTAGAGCGCATAAAAAAGGGAATTTCTGTACGGTAGAGGCCGACTCCTTCAGCGCTGCTTTTTAATGCCAGCGCAATATCCTGACGCAGGCCCGTGTTAATCCACAGCGCCAATGGGAACCCGTCGGGTGTCACACAGGGGATATCACGGAGCTTTTCAAGGTCTTTGGTGAGCAGCTTTTCTTCTCGCTGACGCTGCAAGTAAGCACGCCGGGTATTGCGGCTGGCGCGGCTGATCACATCGCCACTGAAGCCATCAATAATTAACTCATGGCCCTCCATCTCCGCCCAGGGAAGGTCCACCGCTCCCATCACCGTTGGCACGCCTAGCGCGCGACCAACAATTGCCATATGTGAGTTACTCGATCCTTTGATCGACACAATGCCGACCAATCGGTTCACTGGAATATCGGCGAGCGCCGACGCGGACAGATCTTCACCAACCAAAACAATGCGTCGCGGCAACGGCTGAGTGTTTTTTTCATTGCGCTGTAGATAACCCAGAACACGGCGGCCGAGATCGTTGACATCTGCTGCTCGCTCACGCAAGTAAGGGTCGTCCATTTTGCGAAAAGCGCGCACATGTTTGAGGATTACCGAGCTCCAGGCGCTCTGCGCCGCCTGGCCGTCGACAATCGCTGCGATGACCTCACCGCCTAGAGAGTGATCGTCAAGCATGCGAATGTAGATATCGAATAAGGCAATCTCTTCTGAGCTGAGCTTCCCCTCAAGTCCCTTACTGAGGTTGCGCATATCGCCTTTGGCCGATTCCAGCGCCGTGCGAAAAATTTCAATTTCTGTGGGGATGTCACTGGCAAAACGCTCGGGAACAGATTTCAGCTCTGCGGTGGCAGCAACCAACACAACACGGCCAATGCCGACACCGGGCGAGCTGGGAATACCGCGAAATATTGCTTCACGGCTCTTGCCCCGGCCCGCCGAAGCCAGTTGACGCAGTGCACCAGTAGCTTCCGCGTGAGCAATAGCGCCCGATAGCTGAGCACAGACCGTCACTACAAAGGCCTCTTCCTCACCCTCGAAACGTCTCCGCGTTTCCTGCTGCAATACCAGTACGCCGAGCACCTTGCGATGATGAATAATCGGCACACCCAAAAATGAGTGAAATGGACTCTCGCCGGTTTCTTCGAAGTAAGCAAAATTTGGATGCTTGTCGGCATCCTCTAAATTGAGTGGCTCCTCGCGCGCCGCGACCAGACCAACCAGCCCTTCGCGCATGGCCAATCGCACCTTGCCAATCGACTCCTCACGCAAGCCTTCAGTGGCCATCAGCACATAGCGCTGATCAGACTCATCAAACAGGTAGACCGAGCACACCCCCGCCTGCATGGCCGAACGCACTTCTTTGACAATGATTGTCAGCACCTCACCGAGACTGCGGGCGCTATTGACTTCCTGCACTATATTGCGCAACGACGCCAACATTATTAAAGGCCTTTAGAGGGTAGTGATTGTTGCAAGCGAGCATTGACCGAGGAGAATTCCTGCAATGCGTTGCGATAGATATTACGCTTAAATGCGATAACTGAATTGACCGGATACCAGTAATTAACCCATTTCCAATCATCAAATTCGGGGGTTCCACTGGTGTCGAAGCGAACCAGTTGCGGATCACAGGTCATTTGTAGATAAAACCAGCGCTGTTTTTGACCAATACAAAGCGGTTTGGTGTGTTTGCGCTGCATCTGTTCAGGAATATGGTAGCGCAGCCAGCGCTTTGAGCGCTGAATAATTTTCACGTCATTGGACTTCAGCCCCACCTCTTCATAGAGCTCGCGATAGAGCGCGTCTTCTGCACTTTCACCCCGATCAATGCCGCCCTGAGGAAACTGCCAAGCCTGCTGCCGAATCCGTTTCGCCCAAAACAAACGACCATTACCATCACCTATGACAATAGCGACATTCGAGCGAAAACCATCCTTATCAACCAAATCAAATACACCCTTTTTTCAACGCATTGACGCCGTTCATTGTTCCATAGTCTGCGGGTCTCGGCAATTTTCTCTTGAGGCAACAACCCGCTATGGTTATCCTCACGGCCCACAAACTCAATTGGACCCTATTCTATGGCACTGGCTATTTTCGACCTCGACAACACTCTGATCGCTGGCGATAGTGACCACAGCTGGGGCGAGTTTTTAGTGTCTGAGCAGCGAGTAGACGCACAGCAGTTCAAGAAGACCAATGATCAATTCTACGCTGATTATGTCGCCGGTAGTTTGGATATTTTCGCCTATTTGGAATTTTCTCTTCAGCCACTGACAAAAATGTCTATATCGGAACTGGCGCAACTGCACGAAGAATTTATGCGCCAGATCATCAGCCCTATGCATTTGCCGAAAGCCCAAGCGCTGCTGCAAAAACACCGCGACGCCGGCGATCGACTATTGATTATCACCTCCACCAACCGCTTTATTGTTGAGCCAATCTGCCACAGTCTCGGCGTGTCTGAGCTGCTCGCAACAGATGCCGAAATCGTCGACGGGCGCTACACAGGCAAAGTGGCGGGGACGCCTACCTATAAAGAAGGCAAGGTAATACGACTCAATGCCTGGCTGCAGGAGCACAATGAAACGCTTGAGGGTAGCTGGTTTTACAGCGACTCAATCAATGATCTGCCGCTACTGCTGGAAGTAGAGCATCCTGTGGCAGTAGATCCCTGCCGGGCCCTTCGAGAAACGGCGGAAACCAAAGAGTGGGATATTATTTCTCTGCGGGGCTGAAATCGACGGACATAAAAAACCCCGGCGTAGAACCAGGGTTTTCTCGTTGCTGAACAGTGAGTTCGGCCTTTTATTCTTCTATCGAGGCCTCATAAGTCTCGGCATCCATCAGATCGCCCATGCTTGTCATATCGCTAGGTGCCACCCGAAACAGCCAGCCGTCGGCATAGGGAGAGTTGTTTACGGTCTCGGGCTCATCTTCAAGTGCTGGGTTAATTTCTGTCACTTCACCGGTAACCGGAGAGTAAATATCCGAAGCCGCCTTAACCGATTCAATGACCGCCACCTCCGCGCCAGCGTCCACATGGGCGCCAACCTCGGGTAACTCTATATAGACAACATCACCTAGAGCATCTTGAGCGTGATCGGTAATGCCGACAACAACACTACCGTCGCTCTCTAATCTAGCCCACTCATGACTACTGGCATATTTTAACTCCGCTGGGAACTCGCTCATTATTTTTTCTCCTGTGACGCTTCGATATAAGTAACAAAATCCAAGACCAATAGTTAGCCAGCGCTTGCTGGTAGGGCATTTTACTGATGAACGGGTGGAAAGATAAAGTTATTTTCAACAACTAATGACCATCCGCTTTAAATGTGTAAAATACCGCGGCTTAACGAGGGACGTGGAGCCTTCCCCCCACACTCAGGAGTTATTAATGCAACAGGCAATTTCGATCTTCACAGGATTCTTCTGCACACTTCTAATGGCCTTGGCCGGATTTAGTTCAGCGGATGAAATTTCACTGAGTAATGGCGACGTCCTGCATGGAGAAATGCATGAGCAAACTGACGATCATGTGCTTTGGCGCTCGGACAATTTTGGCCTACTGACAATCGACAAGACACGTATCGTCAGCATCAACGGCGCACCGATCAATGTCGTCAGCGCTCCCCTTTTTAGTAACACCTACAAAGGCAATCTATCCTTTACCGGGGGCTTTTCCAGCGGCAATATTAAACGCGAGGACTGGGATTTGGATGGCGATGTCGAGTGGCGTGATGGTGATTTTCGGCATAGCTCTGAGATCAACTTTGAGTCACATAGTCTCGAGGGCTCAGTGCCGGCGGAACAATATGATATCGGCTATGGTGTCGATTGGTTCTTTCAAGACAAATGGTTCTGGAGCAACTCTCTGACCTGGGGCGCGAATGATGATCGCTCAATCGAGCAATACTACTCTATCGGTAGTGCCATCGGTCGTCAGTTTTGGGATACAGAAATCACCTCTCTGTCGGCAGAGAGCGGTTTGCTCTGGATTAGCGAAGATCTTCTCGATCAAAGCTCTGATCGACGACTGACCTGGAGTTGGGCAGCAGACTATCGACGCATGCTCGGCAACAACATGGAGCTCTTCCACAATCATGGGGTCCTGATTGCGCTAACCGACATGAAAGACTCGGAACTGAATGCCGATATCGGACTCAAGGTGCCAGTCGTAGAAAATCTGTACACTGAGCTAAAGCTTGAATGGATCTATGATAATCAGCCGGCGCTGGGTACGCGCTCCACAGACAGCCAACTGACCATCGGCGTCAATTACAGCTGGTAATCTGACTAACTAGCGCATCAATTCTATCGGCGGTTCATTGAGAGCCGCCAACTGCTCGCGCAACTCAAGAATATGTTCGCTCCAGTAACGCGGTGAATTAAACCAGGAAAAAGCGCGCGGAAATGCAGGGTCAGACCAACGTCGAGCAATCCATGCGCTGTAGTGCATAATGCGCAGCGTGCGCATCACTTCGATCAACTTTAACTCGCGCACATCAAAGTCATAGAACTCATTGTAGCCTTCAACCAGCTCGGCAATTTGCAGAGTCTGCTCATAGCGATCGCCAGACAACAGCATCCATAAATCTTGAATGGCCGGCGCCATACGCGCATCGTCAAAGTCGACGAAATGGGGATTGTCATCGCGCCAGAGGATATTCCCAGAGTGGCAGTCGCCATGTACTCGAATATGTTTAATGTCGCCGTAGTCAGTGAGAATCTGATCAATTTTTTTCAGAATGTCCAAGGCCAGTGTGTCGTACGCTTCACGCAGTGCGTCGGGAATAAACTGCTCGCTGATCAATTTAAATGACTGCCAGCCAAACACTTGGCTATCCAATTTCGGGCGATATTTAAATGGGCGCGTGGCACCGATGCCATGTATGCGTCCCATCAGTCGGCCGAGAATTAATAAATTATCGAGATTATCCAATTCTGGAGCATGGCCACCTTTGCGCTCAAAGAGGGCAAACCTGAAGCCACCGAAATCATTCAAACTGTTGCCGTCGGCGCTGCACCATGGTGCCACCACCGGCAGTTCCTGCTCCACCAGCTGAAAGCAGAATTCGTGCTCTTCTAAGATCTGCTCGCGACTCCAGCGCTCGGGGCGATAGAACTTGGCAATCATCGGAGTCTGATCTTCGATGCCGACCTGATAGACGCGATTTTCATAACTGTTTAGCGCCAACAGTCGTCCGTCACTCATAAAGCCAACGCTCTCAACGGCATCGATCAATAGATCGGGACTAAGATTATCAAAGGGGTGTTTTTGCGAATCGGACATGGGGCAACCAGTAACTGAATTGCGCAGAGTTTACACTGATGAGATCAATCCGGAGAGATTTTTGAGCGCAGCGACTTTTGCCTGCCATGCAGAGTCTTTTTATCCATGCGCCGACGTTGCGATCCCTTGGTGGGCTTGGTGGGTCGACGAACCTTGGGCGTGGAGGTGACCTGACGCAAAATCTGCACAAGGCGATCCAGTGCCTCGAGACGATTTTTCTCCTGACTGCGAGAGGTTTGCGCTTTGATGACAATAATACCCTCGTTCGAGATGCGCTGGTCCCTAAGCGTTAACAGACGCTGCTTGAAAAGGTCGGGTAGTGAGGACTGCACAATATCAAAACGCAAGTGGATCGCCGAAGACACCTTGTTGACATTTTGTCCTCCGGGTCCCTGCGAGCGCACCGCCGACAGCTCAATCTCGCTATCGGGAATCGATACTGCGGACGTGATATACAACATGTTCAGCCACTAGACTCAATAAATTCAAAGCGGGCGACCTGCTCGCCATCGCGCTCAATCATTTCCTCAAACATGGTCAGCGGACGCACCCAGAGACTAAAGTCGCCGTAGAGGGTTTTATAGACCGCCATCTGTTCGCCCGTTTCACTGTGTTGGGCAACGCCAATCACTTCATAGAGCTTACCTTTATAGTGCTTGTAAATTCCCTTCGCCAACGTCATATCAATTTCTTTCAATTATGGTTGTGTATAGATCAATTGTATTCGACAGACTCACCTGCAAGCGGTCGCCCAGCGCCAGCGGCCCAACACCCGCTGGGGTGCCAGTAAGAACAATATCGCCTGGCTGCAAAGTGAAAAACTGACTGATATAGACCAGCAACGGCAGCACCGGGGTCAGCATATCAGCGCTGTTGCCATCCTGTTTTAGCTGGCCGTTTTGACGCAGCTGAATCTGTTGATGCTGTAACTCAGCAGTTAGCGGCGGCGCAATAAATGCTGACATGGGGCAGGCACCGTCAAAGGCCTTGGCCTTTTCCCAAGGTAGACTTTTCTCCTTTAACTGCGTCTGTAAATCTCTCAGCGTTAAATCTAGGGCAATGCCAATCCCGGCAATGGCTTCCGCTGCCTGCTGTTCTGAGCACGCGGTAAGAGACTGGCCGATTAATATCGCCATTTCAGTTTCATAGTGACAGCCACCAAAGACTGTTGGAATCGAAACCGGCTCGTCGAGTCTGACCAGCGCAGTGCTCGGCTTGATAAACAGCACCGGTTCCGTGGGAAGCGGATTATTCAGCTCTCTGGCATGTTCGGCATAGTTTCTTCCCACGCAGACCACTTTACCCACAGGCAACTGCGATGAAACGCCATTTACAATATGGCCATATTCAGACATTGAATTTCCTTTTATCGAGTCGGAGTCAGAAGATAATCGGCTTGTTGTCGTTAAGCAGCAGAGCTCCCTTAACCACGCGGTAAATCGCCCACAATGTGAGAATGCCCCACACCAGCCAACCGAGCAGCAACAGCCAAGAGATCAACCCGACAACCCACCACAGCAATGCGTACCAAAACGTATTGAGCTGCCAGCGAAAATGCGTCTCTAACCAGCTGCCCCTTACGCTATCAAACTTAATGTAATTGACCATCATCGCGGCTATCCAGGTCAAGCCGCCGGTGACAAAACCGAAGCCCTGCAAAATATAGACGAGGAACGCGAGGTTTTTACGCTCCGCCATCGAGGGATCGAGAAAATCCGAGTCATTCATATTGTCATAGTTGATCATTAAATATGCTCACAGTAAATCAGGAGAATTAGTCAAACAGCTTGCCCGGATTCATAATATGGTTTGGGTCAAACGCTCGCTTAATACTACGCATCAAATCCATCTCAACTGCTGATCTGGAGTAGTGAAGATAGTCTTTCTTGAGTAATCCAACACCATGCTCAGCGGAAACGCTACCTTCGTATTTAGCAAGCAATTGACCTATCTCACTGCTGACATTGACACATTTTGCATGGAACTGGTCCACTGACAAGGCCTCGGGCTTGAGAATATTAAGGTGTAAATTGCCATCGCCAATATGGCCATACCAGACGATCTCAAAATCCGGATACTGCCGCGCAACCAACTGATCCACCTCTTTAATGAAATCAGGCATTCGCGAGATACGCACCGAGATATCATTTTTATACGGCTGCCAGTGCCACAGTGTCTCCGAAATATCCTCACGCAACTTCCATAGATTTTGCGCCTGGGTGAGACTCTGGCTAAGTACTCCATCGAGTACCCAGCCATTGTCAACACAGACTTCAAACAGTGCCATGGCTTTATCAAGAACCGTGTCATTGGTCTTTTCAAACTCCAACAGCGCGTAAAACGGGGTCTGAGTTTCAAACGGTGCAGCGTGACCGCGGTGAGCCGTGACCTTATCGAGCGCCTGCTGCGAGAAAAACTCAAAGGCGGTCAGATCCAAATCAGCGCTAAAGCATTTCAGCACATCCATGATCGCCGCAAAGTCTTGCACCCCCAGCACCATCACGCAGGGCTCGACAGGCGGCCTCGCCAACTGAATTGTCGCCTCACAGATTAAGCCCAGTGTCCCCTCGGAGCCAATAAACAAATGTCGCAGATCGTAACCGGTGTTATTTTTCGCCAGCCCTTTATTGAGCTCCAGAATATCGCCGGCACCATTGATAACTTTGAGTCCGGCGACCCAGCTTCGCGTCATGCCATATTTAATCACTTTGATACCGCCGGCATTGGTGGCGATATTGCCGCCAATCTGACTCGATCCAGATGAGGCGAAATCGACCGGGTAGAATAGCCCCTGCTGCTCGGCAAACTCCTGCAATTTAGCAGTAATCATGCCAGCGCCGACCGTCACGCTGCGGTCCATAGGGTTAAATTCGATTACCTGATTAATACGATCCAACGCCACGACCAGTTCGCCGTCTTTGGCCACGGCGCCGCCACTGAGACCCGTTCTGCCCCCCGACGGCACAATCGCCAAATTGCACTGATTGGCCAGGCGCACAATTGCCTGTACTTCTGCCGTCGAGCCCGGTAGCACAACCGCGCAGGGTGCCGCTTTCCACAGCGTTGTTCGATCGATACCAAAGCGCTGTAAATCGTCGTCCCCAAGTAATAGGCGCGACTCTCCAACAATGTCGATCAACTGCTCAATAATAGGCCCTGGCAACATCCCGTTAGTTCCTCTCTAGGCGATTGAAATTAGCTTGTTTTAAAGTCTATTTAGGTGACTCATGTTACCATAGCGGCCGGTTTTTTGGATCTCTCGTGGAGCACATCAATGTTTAATTTTTCGCTCGAAAAAAAGAAAATTAAGATTCTCTTGCTCGAGGGAGTCCATCAATCTGCACTGGATGCATTTACCGCAGCAGGTTATGACAACATTGAGTATCATCCGGCGGCAATCGCTGAGGAATTACTCTTAGAGAAGATTGCCGATGCCCATTTTGTCGGTGTTCGCTCGCGAACTCAGCTCAATCAAAAGTGCTTTGCCGCGGCGAAAAAACTTATCGGTGTCGGCTGTTTCTGTATTGGCACCAATCAAGTGGACCTAAAGGCAGCTACAGCGCATGGCGTGGTGGTCTTCAACGCGCCGTATTCGAACACCCGCAGTGTTGCGGAACTGGTCATCGCCGAAGCCATAATGCTAATGCGCGGTATTCCTGAAAAAAGTGCTAAAGCCCATCGCGGCGAGTGGCTCAAGTCAGCGTCTAACGCTTTCGAGGTGCGCGGGAAAACGCTTGGTATCGTCGGCTATGGCAATATCGGCAGTCAGGTTAGCGTGATGGCCGAATCACTGGGCATGAAAGTACGCTTTTACGACACGGTCACCAAACTGCCGCTGGGAAATGCGGAGCAGATGAGCGGATTGAAATCACTGCTGGCGATAAGTGATGTGGTCACCCTGCACGTACCGGACACTGCCGCCACGCGCAATATGATTAGAGCCCCAGAAATCAGTGCGATGAAACCCGGAGCGATGTTAATCAACGCAGCTCGCGGCCAAGTGGTTGATATCGAGGCACTCTGCGAGGGGCTTTCCAGCAAGCAAATCGGTGGCGCTGCCATTGATGTATTCCCCACTGAGCCAAAATCCAACCTCGAGGAATTTGTCTCACCGTTGCGGCAGTTTGATAACACCATTCTGACGCCACATGTTGGTGGATCGACTCAGGAAGCGCAGGCCAATATCGGCTTGGAAGTCGCGGAAAAAATGATCAAGTACAGTGATAACGGCACCACGACAAGCGCCGTTAATTTTCCCCAAGTGGCATTGCCATCGCATGCCAATACTCACAGACTACTCCATGTGCACCAAAATACACCTGGCGTGATGAGCGCGATCAACCAGCTTTTCTCCGATTACGATATTAATGTTGCTGCGCAATATTTACAGACATCTGAGCACGTCGGCTACGTGGTTGTGGACGTTGAAGGAGAGTTTAGCGATGATGCTCTCAATGCCTTAAAAGCCATCTCCGGCACGATTCGCTGCCGAGTTTTGTTCTAAATCGAGGAAATTGGTTAAAAAATAACCAAAAAAGCATTTTATTTGGCTAAAGATCGCGCAAAAATTAGCCAAATCAAGAAAAACCCAATACACTGCGCGAGTCTGGTTCAACGTATATATTGCTTTATTGTTTTTGTTGAGACAGCAGTGCCTTTAAGCCGCAACACTTTTTGTAGCTAAAAGGTATAGGCTAGCCCCGTTATGAGGCTGGATACATTTAAACGCCTTAAACGGTATTTTTTTTAATAAGTGAGGTTAGTTATGTCGGAGAGAGTTTCTGGCACTGTAAAGTGGTTCAACGACAGTAAAGGTTTTGGTTTCATCGAGCAAGAAGGCGGCGGTGACGTATTTGTTCACCACAGCGCGATTCAAGCTGATGGCTTCAAATCATTGAAAGAAGGCCAGTCAGTAACAATGGAAGTTACTCAAGGTCAAAAAGGCGCTCAAGCTGAGAACGTAGTTGCCGATTAATTTCTGATTCTGTCGCAAGGCATTACAGTAAATTATAAAAAACCCCGATAAGAAATTATCGGGGTTTTTTTATGAGCTGATGTTGCCTGTGAATAAGCGAGAAAGCGCAACTGAGAGCGAGAAAGCACAGATAAAAACCAAGGCAAAAAAAATCCCGCCAACCGGCAGGATCTTTTGACGCGCTTGAAGCCGCTTACTTAATCTTGGCTTCTTTGTAGATCACATGCTTGCGAATAGTGGGATCATACTTTTTGATCTCCATTTTTTCAGGCATATTGCGCTTGTTTTTATCAGTCGTGTAAAAGTGACCGGTTCCGGCACTCGATACTAAACGAATCTTTTCTCTCGCTGACTTAGCCATCAGTAGTCTCCTTAGACTTTCTCGCCACGAGCCAGAAGCTCAGACAAAACTGTTTCAATACCTTTTTTGTCAATGATACGCATACCTTTAGTCGATACGCGAAGCTTAACAAAGCGTTTTTCCGCTTCAACCCAAAAACGGTGGGTGTGAAGGTTTGGCTCAAAGCGTCGACGTGTTCTGTTTTTCGCGTGAGATACATTGTTTCCAGCCATTGGGCGCTTGCCTGTGACCTGACATACTCTGGACATTTCTACTGCCTCTACTTGCAATTGTGTTGACCGGATTTGCATCCGCNCAACAGGTGAATTCTGGATATCTGACCCGTTTCGCGAGACCCTCCCGCAAAGGGGCGCAATTTATACCAGAAAGGCCAAACTGAATCAAACGAAATTGCCGTATTCGCCGCTATTGTTGTATTTAAACGTCATAAGCTTATAGTTTGCCGCGCTGCGCGAGAGATACAACCTGGCCACGCCCAATCACAAAGTGATCAAGCAGGCGAATATCCACTAGGTCAAGTGCCCGCTTTAGACGCCTTGTAATATCAATATCGGCCTGACTGGGCTCGGCCAGTCCCGACGGATGATTGTGAGCAACGATCACCGCTGTAGCATTTTTGTTCAGCGCTCGAGCGACGACCTCGCGCGGATGAACACTGGCGGCATCAACGGTGCCCTGAAATAGCTCATAAGTATCAATCAGCTGGTGCTTACTATCCAGCAATAGCATCATAAATACCTCGCGCCGGTAATCACGCATTTGCACCGACAGGTAATCACTGACCTTTTCCGGGCTGGTAAACACTGGCTGGCCCTCGAGTTGCTCGCGCAAATAGCGACGAGTGAGTTCCACCGAGGCCTTAAGCTGCACATACTTTGCCGTACCCACGCCCTTCGCCCGGCAAAATGTCGGGTGGTCCGCACTGATCAGCGCACCGAGACCACCAAACTCCATGAGCAGCTCCCTTGCCAGATCGATTGCAGTGATTCCGGGCAGTCCGGTGCGCAGAAAAATTGCCAGTAGTTCAGCATCGGAAAGTGCCGATGCCCCCCTGAGAATTAGCTTCTCGCGCGGCCGTTCATTCTCCGGCCAGTGGGTTATAGCCATAGTAAGTCCTTATTTATTGCTACAGAAGTCCCGCTCATAATGGTATCTTACAGCCTTTATTGGCGCTGTCTGGACGATTAATGAGCACCCTTTCAAACAAAAGAATAATAGTCGGCATCAGCGGCGGTATTGCCGCGTACAAAAGCGCTGAGATTGTCAGACGCCTGCAAGATGCCGGCGCTGAGGTGCGTGTCGTTATGTCCCGCGGCGCGGAAGAATTTATTCGCCCACTGACACTGCAAGCACTCTCTGGCCATCCGGTTCACGCTGACCTGCTCGACCCCGAAGCCGAGGCCGGCATGGGCCATATTGAACTGGCGCGCTGGGCCGACCTGCTTTTAATTGCTCCAGCCACTGCGGACTTTATTGCCAGCATGGTCCATGGTCGCGCCAACAGTCTATTAAATGCCATCTATTTGGCGACGCCGGCAATCGTCGCCGTCGCGCCAGCAATGAATCAGGGCATGTGGTCACATCCCGCTACCAGCGACAATATTCAGCAACTCAGTCAGCGCCANGTAAAAATACTCGGGCCCGACACTGGNGTTCAAGCTTGCGGCGATATCGGCCCTGGTCGCATGCAACAACCTGCGCGACTGGTCGAACAGGTTGCCGACTGCTTCGCCACAGGCAAGCTCAGCGGTAAAAGGCTGGTGATTACTGCAGGTCCAACCCGTGAGGCAATTGACCCGGTGCGCTATATCAGCAATCACAGCTCGGGGAAAATGGGTTACGCACTGGCTGCCGCCGCGGCAGAGGCCGGCGCCGAGGTGACACTGATCTCAGGACCGGTCAATCTCGGTCCACCCGACCGCTGCAAGCTGATCCCGGTGGTGTCCGCCGCCGACATGCATAATGCCACCATAGCTGCTTGTGCTGATGCCGATATTCTTATCGCCGCTGCCGCAGTCGCCGATTACCGACCCGTCAGCGTTGCCACTCAGAAAATTAAAAAACATGCCGATGCGGTGAATCTCGAGCTAGAAAAAAATGTCGATATTGTCAGCGCAGCAGCAAGCCAATTCAGTGACCTATATGTTGTCGGATTTGCCGCCGAGACGCAGGATGTTGAGCGCTATGCGCGGGACAAACTTGAACGCAAAAATCTCGATGCCATTGTCGCCAATGATGTATCCCGCAGTGACGTCGGGTTTAATAGCGATAATAATGAAGCCCGGTGGATCACGGCGACTGCCAGCAAAGCCTTTAGCACAAGGAGCAAAACTCAACTAGCCCGTGATATTGTCGATGCCATAGCTGAACAGCTTGGCCTCCAATAGCCGATACAGCGACTTTTGGTACTTACTGTGAACTCGAAAACTGATTCTCTTAGCCTGACCGAGATCCCCGAGGTGGTGTTTCGCGATTACGATATTCGCGGCCTCGCCGACACGGAGGTAAGCCCGCCGTTTGCTCGGCGTCTTGGCCGCGCACTGGGCACATTGCTGCGCAAAATCTCGCTAGAAAGCAGAGTTGATCACGCTGTGTATGTTGGCCGCGATGCCCGCCTGAGTTCACCTCGCCTGACCGAAGCGTTAAAGGAAGGATTAGTCGCCTGCGGTTGCCACGTAATCGACCTAGGCGAGATCACCACCCCCGCGCTCAATTTTGCACTCCATGATGGCGACAAAGGCGGTCATGGCATTATGGTAACGGCGAGCCACAATCCAGGGGCCTACAACGGGTTTAAAATGATTATCCAGCACCAGGTAATCTCCGGAGAGACTCTACAACAGCTTATACCCATGCTCCGTGAGGGTAACTTTGCGGAGGGTTTTGGTCACATCGACCACGCTGATATTATTCCGCATTACATTGCGCATATTGTCGAGACTACACAGGTAAATAGATCATTTAGGCTGGTTATCGATGGCGCAAACAGCGTCCCGGGGCCGATCGCTACCCGGCTGTTTGACCAACTCGGCTGCATGGCTTTTCCACTCTACTGCGATATCGATGGTTCATTTCCCAACCACCCGCCAAATCCAGCAGACGAAAAAAATCTTGTCGATCTGCGCCGGCGTGTCACCGAAGAGCGAGCTGATCTGGGGCTCGCATTTGATGGCGATGGCGATCGTATCGTGGTTATCTCCGGTCGTGGCAGAATCGTCTGGCCGGATCAACTGATGATGATTTTTGCTCGCGATATACTCTCGCGCCAGCCCGACGCAGATATCGTTTTTGATGTCAAAAGTAGCAGCCGTCTGGCAGATATTATTCAGCTGCACAAGGGCAACCCAGTGATGTGTAAGACTGGCCACGCCCATGTTAGAAAGCAGGTACATGACAACAATGCTCCTCTGGGGGGAGAGTTTAGCGGCCATATCTTCTTTAATGATCGCTGGCTTGGATTTGATGACGGCCTCTACGCGGCAGTGCGCTTGCTTGAGATACTCTGCAGTAGGCAACAAACTCTGGATGAGGTGATCGATGGACTGGAAAGTAGCGTCTCCACCGCAGAGATTTTACTGCCGATAAGTGAAGACGAAAAATTTGAGCTGATGAAAACACTGGCGGCGGGCTGCCAATTCGCTCAGGCTAAGGTCATCACTCTCGACGGATTGCGTGTAGAATATCCCTCTGGCTGGGGACTTATTAGAGCATCAAATACCTCGCCAAACCTGACCCTGAGATTTGAAGCTGATGACGATAGCGCAATGGCAAAGGTCAAAGCGGCTTTTCGTCAGGAGCTGAGACCCTTTATCAACAACATAGAAGAATACTTTTAACATGTCACTGAGTCGCAAAGAAGCCGAAACAACAGCCGAGGTTATCTCTCGTGCACTTCCCTATATCCAGCGCTTTTCTGGGAAAACCGTTGTAGTTAAATATGGCGGCAATGCCATGGGCGACGACAATCTTAAGCAGAGTTTTGCGCGAGACATTGTGCTAATGAAACTGGTCGGCATCAACCCAGTAGTCGTCCACGGTGGCGGGCCGCAAATCGGTGAGCTTCTCGACCGTCTGTCGATCGAATCCAGATTTATTGATGGTATGCGCGTGACTGATAGCAAAACCATGGATGTTGTTGAGATGGTTCTAGGTGCGACCGTCAATAAAGAGATCGTCAATATGATCAGTGCCGCAGGCGGCAGAGCATTTGGCGTCACCGGTAAAGATGGACAGTTGATCAAGGCCAAGAAGTTAGTCGTCTCGCACAAGACGCCGGAGATGGCGGCACCTGAAATTATCGATATTGGCCATGTTGGTGAGGTTGCCTCGATCAATAAAAGCGTCATCGATATGCTGGTCACCGGCGGGTTTATTCCAGTTATCGCCCCTATCGGGGTTGGCTCAGATGGTGCTTCCTACAATATTAACGCCGATCTAGTAGCGGGAAAAGTCGCTGAAGTGTTAGGCGCAGAAAAGCTTGTCCTGTTAACCAATGTGGCCGGGTTAAAAGATAAGAGTGGCGAGATTCTCACCGGCTTGACCACGAGCCGCGTCAATGAGCTGATCGCTGATGAAACCATTTACGGTGGCATGTTGCCAAAAATTCGCTGCGCGCTCGAGGCGGTTAAGGCTGGCGTTAAGAGCGCACACATTATTGATGGTCGAGTCGAGCACGCAGTGATGCTGGAAATCTTTACTGACGAGGGTGTCGGCACACTTATCACCAATTGTGACACTGGCGAAGAGGAGTCCGTCTGATGGCTAAAAAACCCAGTACTCGCGCGCAGGAAATTCTCCAAGCTCTCGCCCGCATGCTTGAACATTCAGGCGGCGGACGTATCACCACAGCGGCACTGGCGGCAGAGCTCGGCGTTTCAGAGGCTGCACTGTATCGTCATTTTCCCAGCAAAACCCGCATGTACGAGGGGCTGATCGATTTTATTGAAGAGACGGTGTTTGCCCGAGTACGAAGTATTGTCAACGATGAACCCAACCCGGTAAATCAGTGCTATCGGATTCTCAGTCTGGTGCTGGCTTTCTCGGAAAAGAACCCGGGTATCACCCGGATTCTCAATGGCGATGCACTGACCGGAGAGACCGATCGCTTGCACGACCGCATTGCGCAGTTTTTCGACCGCCTTGAATCGCAGCTCAAACAGATACTCCGCGAAGCGGAAATACGCGATGGCCTAAAACTTCAGGTACCGGTCGCAACTGCCGCCAATTTGATGCTCTGCAGCGCCGATGGCAAGATCAGTCAATTTGTGCGCAGTCAGTTTAAGACTNCNCCGACTCAGAACTGGCAGGAGCAATGGCAGCTATTGACCGCCGCCATGTTTGACTAATCCTGTAGGCAGGGCGCTAGACCCCNTACTGTTGNCGGTAGCTTTNGATCGCTGCGATCAAATCACCATTCTCCGGCTTGGCCTTCAAATAGGCGATAAGGTCACCAATATCAACAATGCCAACCACCGGAATTGAAAAGTCTCGCTCCACTTCCTGAATCGCTGACAGCTCAGATTTGCCTTTCTCTTTGCGGTCCAAACCAATAACTACTCCGGCGGCCGTGGCGCCGGCGCTATCAACCATTTCCATGACCTCACGAATCGCCGTACCCGCGGTGATCACATCATCAATAATTAAAACCCGACCCTCGAGCGGCGCACCGACCATATTGCCACCTTCACCGTGCGTTTTTGCCTCTTTGCGATTAAAGCAGTAGGGCACATCCAGGCCATAATGATCGGCCAGAGCGACTGAGGTTGCTGCCGCCAGGGTGATGCCTTTGTACGCCGGCCCAAATAACACATCAAACTGAATACCCGACTCGACAATGGCCGCCGCGTAGCATCGCCCCAGCTCGGCCAGCGCACGGCCAGTATAAAACTGCCCGGCATTGAAAAAGTAAGGCGAGACGCGCCCAGACTTAAGAGTGAACTCGCCAAACTTTAGTGCGCCACTGCGCAGACCGTTATCGATAAACTGTGTCTTGTAATTGTTTTCGTGACTCATAATTTTTGTCGCTGCTGTTGGTTTAACTTTCTATCGCCTCTACACGTCGCGCTACTGCGCCAGTGCCATCTTCTGCACCCTTACCAAATCGGCTATGCCCTGCTTGGCCAGCGCTAACATCGCGCTCAACTCATCTTCGCTGAACGGCGCCGCCTCAGCGGTTCCCTGAACTTCGATAAATCCGCCCTCGCTGTTCATTACTACATTCATGTCGGTCTCGGCCTTTGAGTCTTCAGGATAATCCAGATCTAACACCGGCGTACCCTTGTAGACACCTACCGACACCGAGGCAATCATGGTCAGCAAGGGGTCATCGACAATGGCTTTTTTACGTTGCAGGTACCGAATGGCATCAACCAGCGCCACGCATGCGCCGGTTATTGACGCCGTGCGGGTGCCGCCGTCCGCTTGAATCACATCGCAATCAATATTGATGGTGTGTTCACCAAGTTTTTTCATGTCCACTGCTGCACGCAGTGATCGTCCGATCAGGCGCTGAATTTCCTGCGTGCGGCCACTCTGTTTGCCGCGTGCCGCTTCGCGGTCCATTCTTGAACCGGTCGATCGCGGCAACATACCATACTCGGCGGTTACCCAACCCTGACCTGTGCCGCGCAAAAATCGGGGCACGCCCGGCACCACACTGGCGGTACAGATAACTTTGGTTTTGCCAAATTCGATCAGCACAGATCCCTCTGCATGGCAGGTGTAGTCGCGAGTGATTTTCACTTGCCTGAGTTGTTCCGGGCGTCGGCCACTGGGTCGAGTCATAGTTTTTTCCTAGTTGGGGTGCTGATGAAATAAAAGTGCCGGAAGTGTAGCAAATCTACCAACCAGTTAACCGCCTTTGTTACCATGACGCACCGCAATTTTTATTGGAGATACCATGGCTCGTAGCATGACCGCCTTTGCTCGGTGCAGTGCCGATTTCACCTGGGGTTCAGTGACCTGTGAACTGCGCTCAGTCAATCATCGCTTTCTTGAAACTGGCTTTCGTCTTCCCGACAGCCTGCGGCCAATCGAAATGCCGCTGCGCGAGATCGCGCGCAAAAAGCTCTCCCGCGGCAAAGTCGACTGCTCTCTTCAGCTGGCCTTCAATAATGCTGACGCCAGTCTGGAAGCCGATCTCGAACTGGCGAAACGCTATATTGCCATGGCCGAAACCATCGCTGCCGAAATCCGGTCTCCAGCAGCTATTTCACCTCTTGAGATCATGCGCTGGCCCGGCATTCTTCAGGAGCAAACCGTCGATGCCGACGCCCTGCACCAAGCNGCCACTGAAACCTTTGTCGCCACTGTNGAGCAGCTGCTCGATGGACGCAAGCGCGAGGGCGACAANCTCGCGGAAATGATCGAGCAGCGACTCGCGGGCATTGAAGAGCAAGTGGAGATTGTGCGCGAAAANCTTCCCGCGATTCTCAGTGATCAGCGCAAGCGCCTGCAGCAAAAGCTCAGCGACCTCAAAGANCAGTTCGATGTCGATCGCCTTGAACAGGAAATGGTGATCATTGCCAACCGCACTGATGTCGATGAAGAGCTCGACCGGCTTGAAGCACATATTAGCGAGATCCGCCGCGTCCTAACCGGCAGAGAGTCGATCGGTCGGCGGCTGGATTTTTTGATGCAAGAGCTCAATCGCGAAGCCAATACCCTCGGCTCCAAGTCCATAGCTGGTGTTACCACACAGGCCTCAGTGGAGCTGAAAGTGTTGATCGAACAGATGCGCGAGCAGATCCAGAATATTGAATAATTGTTCCTTATCAACAGGCTCTGGTCGGCGCGGAGTAAAGCGACTTACGCGCAAAGGTGTAGGGGCTAGTTTAGCTTTTTGGCTGGCAATGAGCTGTGGTCAGGGTCAGGCCTTTGGCGTCGACGGCCATCGCATTATTGCCAGCATCGCGGACAATCATCTAAGCGAGAAAACCCGTCGTGCGGTCGCTCGCATAGGCGACGGCGAGAGTCTGACAGAGCTGGCACTGTGGCCGGATCAAATTCGCGGCGCACCAGAGTGGAGACATTCCAAGTCCTGGCACTATATCAATATCCAAGACCGTGAAACCTTTGCCGCCCTTCAGCGCAACCCTAAAGGCGATCTGCTGAGCGCACTGAAAGCGTCCTACCAACAACTTCAAGATGCCAGCCTGACGAAACAAAAGCGCCGCGAAGCGCTGGCTTTTTTTGTTCATTTTGTCGGCGACATTCACCAGCCGCTGCATGTTGGACGCTACAGCGATCTCGGCGGCAACCGAGTGTCGATCAAATGGCCTGGTGACAACAAGCGCCGCAATTTACACTGGGCCTGGGACAGCGGCTTGATTAAGCATGAGCAATTAACTGTTGAGCAGTACAGTGCTTTAATTAATAAAGCCACAGCTCAACAAATCAGCAACTGGCAGACAGATGGTTTTTTAGATTGGGCGCGAGAATCGAAAATAGTACGCGCGCAGGTGTATGAATTTGGGCCGCTCGCCAAGACGACCCCCGCTGCCATCGGTCAGAACTACATAGAGCGTAATAAACCTCTATTGAAAAAGCGCCTACTGATGGCCGGTATCCGCGTCGCCGGATGCCTCAATCGCATTTTTGACGGGCAATATTTTGGGCAGTTGGCGGTGGACAAAAAGGGCTGTGAAGTAACCGAGAATCTGGAATAATTTAGCCGCTGCTGTAAACTCCACGACAAACGTTATCGCTCTCAGGCAATGGAACAGAAAAACATATGGCAAAAGGCATTCTTTTTATTATCTCTGCGCCTTCCGGCGCGGGGAAAACCAGCTTAGTCAATGAACTGCTCAATAATATGAGCAATATAAAAGCGTCTGTTTCTCACACTACCAGAGACCGCCGGCCCGGTGAAGTGGATGGCATTAACTACCATTTTGTCTCGCGGCAGCAGTTTATCGATATGATCGAGCAGGGAGCCTTTCTCGAACATGCCGAAGTATTTGGTAATTTCTATGGTACGTCGCAACAGTGGGTGGCCGACACGCTGGCTACTGGCGAAGATGTAATTCTCGAAATTGACTGGCAGGGCGCCGGTCAGGTTCGCGACCTCTTTCCCGATAGCACCAGTATTTTTATCCTGCCGCCGTCAAAGCAAGCACTGCGCGAGCGACTCCACAACCGCGCCCAGGATAATGCGGATGTCATCGACAAACGTATTGCCGCCGCGACTGAAGAGATGAGCCACTATATTGAGGCCGACTTTATGGTGGTCAATGACGATTTTGATTACGCGCTGCAACAACTAATGTCCATTATCAGCGCCCAACACTGCCGCCTGCCTGTCAGCGGTCAGGAAGAGTTACTCTCAGATTTATTGTCGTGACTTTATTGTCGTAGCGATGCGCTTTAGGTAAACTGGCAGGCCCAGCAGCGTTTGGCTGCATTAAAGATTAAATTATTTACCCTTGGCGGAATAAAAATGGCTCGCATTACTGTAGAAGATTGTTTGGATCATGTTGATAATCGTTTTGAACTGGTCATGGTTGGCTCCAAACGCGCACGTCAAATAGCCACTGGTGGGCGTCCTGCCTTGGTTGCTGAAGAAAACGACAAGCCGACAGTAATCGCACTGCGTGAAATAGCTGCGGGCATGGTCACTGCTGATATTCTCACCGAAAAGCCTCAAGACTACGAAATAGTCGATGCCACTGACGAGATTGAGTTTGAAACCGCAGCAGAAGGGATTGAGGCGGTAGAAACGCCTGAAGCAGCAGAGACTGCTTCAGCAACACCCGAAGAGCCGTCTGCTTAAGCAGGGTTTAAGCCTAATCAGGGAGAGAGCCATTTGGCGCTGCGGTTACTGTTAGATAAGCTCTCTTACTATCTCGAAGCCAAAGAAGTCCGTCGTGTAGAGCGCGCCTACACGTTCGCTGAAAAGTGTCACGAAGGCCAGCTGCGCCAAAGTGGCGATGCCTATATTTCCCACCCCCTAGCCGTCGCTCATATTCTCGCTGATATGCATATGGACCATGAGAGTCTAATGGCCGCCATGCTGCATGATGTCATCGAAGATACCGGCGTGACCAAGGGTCAGATTAGTCGGCGCTTCGGCCGCCCGGTCGCAGACCTGGTAGATGGTGTCAGCAAGCTCACGGGTATCGAGTTCCAATCCAAGGCCGAACAACAGGCCGAAAGCTTTCAAAAAATGACCCTCGCCATGTCCCGCGACATTCGCGTGGTATTGGTTAAGCTCGCCGATAGATTGCACAATATGCGTACCCTCGGTGTCTTGTCGCCAGCCAAACGGCGGCGCATTGCCCGCGAAACGCTGGAAATTTACGCACCCATTGCGCAGCGACTCGGTATCAATGATATTCGTCTCGAGCTGGAAAACCTTGGCTTTGCCGCCATGTACCCATTGCGCCATCGACGTCTTCGCGAAGCGATAAAGGCGGCCAAAAAGAACCGCAAAGAAGTGGTCGCCGAAATTCATCAGTCGATAGAAATTCGCCTGGAGCAGGAATCACTCGAGGCAACAGTCAAAAGTCGTGAGAAACATCTCTGGAGCATCTACCGCAAGATGCGTGAAAAGAAGCGTTCGTTTCGCGACATTATGGATGTATTCGCCTTCCGCCTAATTGTTAACAGTGTCGATGACTGCTATCGGACTCTGGGCATGATTCACAATATCTTTAAACCGGTACCCGGTGAGTTTAAAGATTATATTGCCATCCCCAAGGCCAACGGCTACCAGTCATTGCATACGGTACTGGTGGGCATGCATGGCGTGGTCATCGAAGTGCAGATCCGCACCGTCGAAATGGAAGCCATGGCCAGCTATGGGATTGCCGCACACTGGGAATATAAAGCCGGCGGCCAACACACTGATGTCAATCAGCGCCGCGCGTCGCGCTGGGTACAGGGCTTGCTGGATATGCAGAAGCAGGCCGGCGACTCATTGGAATTTCTCGAACATGTTAAAGCCGATCTGTTCCCCGACGAAGTCTATGTGTTTACGCCGAAGGGTAAGATCGTCGAGCTACCCAGCGGCGCTACACCGATCGATTTTGCCTACTCAGTGCATACTGGGTTGGGCAATAGCTGTATTGCCTGCCGTGTCGACGGCCAGCTGACGCCTCTGTCAGAACATCTCGAGAGTGGTCAAAAAGTGGATATTATCAGCGCCAAGGAAGCACAGCCGAATCCCAACTGGCTAAACTTTGTGGTGACCGCTAAGGCGCGCAGTGCAATTCGTCACTATCTTAAGCACCAGCAGCACGACGAGTCAGTCGATCTCGGCAAACGTCTGCTCGATCAGGCCCTCAGTCGTCTTGGTACCAGCTACAAAGAACTTAAAAAATCGCAGATCAAAGGCTTGCTGAAAGAGACCGGCGCCTCGACATTTGAATATATTCTTCAGCAGATCGGTCTCGGCAATCGGGTACCCTTTGCGGTGGCCAATGTGCTAGTGCCGCCGAGCAAACGCAAGCCCATTGAAGAGAATAAAAAATCGACTCTACCAGTTATTATTGATGCCTCTGACGGGCTTCTTTTACAGTATGCGCGCTGCTGTCATCCGATTCCTGGCGATCCCATTCTCGGTCATATTTCACCCGGTAAAGGATTGGTGATACACCTTGAGTCGTGTCGCAATCTTCTTGAAATTCGTAACAACCCTGAGAAGTGCATGCCACTGAGTTGGGCGAGCAGCCCACGCGGCGAATTTCCGGTCGAGCTAAAAGTGGAGATCACCCCAGAGCGTGGCTTTATCGCTGCTCTGGCATCACGTATGACCGAAGCGGACGCCACCATCGAACATATTAGCGTCGACGAAAAAGATGCCTTTACCAGCATCGTCGATGTCGTTCTGACTGTGCGCGATCGTATCCATCTGGCAGATATTCTCAAACGCGCGCGTGGACTGAAACAGGTACGCCGCATTTACAGAGTTAAAAACTGACCGCTATCCTGACAACCATCGGAGACGATTGTGACCAATAAAGCCGTAATTCATACCGACAAAGCCCCCGCCGCTATCGGCACCTACTCTCAGGCCGTCAAGGTCAATAACACTGTTTATCTGTCCGGGCAGATCCCCCTCGACGCGGTGACCATGGAGCTGGTCGACGGTGATATCAGCGTGCAAATTCGCAAAGTGTTCGACAATCTCAGTGAGGTTTGCGCAGCCTCAGGCGGCGACCTGAGCAATATCGTCAAGCTCAATATCTTCCTCACCGACCTGAGCAATTTCGCCACCGTCAATCAGGTCATGGGCGAGTATTTCCAGCAGCCCTATCCGGCCCGTGCAGCAATTGGTGTCAACGAGCTACCCAAGGGTGCCCAGGTCGAAATGGATGGGATTCTGGTTATTTAGGCAGGGCATCAATTAACGATTGATAGCCCTCTTTGTAACTGGGATAGAGAAATTGATAGCCGCTGTCTAACAGACGCTGATTGCTGCAGCGGCGAATGGCTTTTTGCTCAACTATCTCATCCTGCAGTTCGACGTCCAACTGCTGTGCCAGCCAAATACGCAAATCGTGTTGCGTGACCGGCGCAGAGTCAGTGGCTATATAGACACTCTCAAGCGCTTTGCCTGCACCAAACTCGCGGACCAAATGCGCTAACACTCCGGCACAGTCTTCACTGTAAATACGATTACTCCATTGTTGGGGCTGTGCCGGACGACCCTTGCCGGCGACAATCTGATCTAACATACGGGTGCGCCCCGGCCCATAGATTCCGGAAAATCTTACTATCACTGTGGTGCAGGCTAAGGCGGCGATCTGCTGCTCCGCCTCCAGTAATAACTTGCCGGAAAAACTCTGCGCGGTGGTCGGTGACTGCTCATCCACCCAGTCGCCGTTGCAATGGCCATAGACGCTGGTGCTGGAAACCCAGATCACCAGCTTCGGCACAGATGATGCCAATGTCATGGCACTAGCCAGTGTTTTGGCACTGTCCACATAGGCGCGACGGTAGGCCTCGGGGTTAAAACCGTCTGGGGTTAAGGTCGCCACCAAGACATCAAAATCCTGATTCAAGACCTCTACCAGACGATCCAGATCGGTCATGCTACCGACCAGGGGAGAAATAAATTCGGGCAGGGTTTGCGGATTGCGCTTGAAACCAAAACAATCAAAGTCAGCGGCCAAACGCGAGGCGGTACGAGTACCAATATCGCCACAGCCTGCAAATAATATTTTCAATCAATGTTTCCTATTTAATTTATTTTGGCTATCATTGCGGTTAATTCAGAGGTAGCTAAATGACCCTTACAGAACTTCGTTACGTCGTCACTCTGGCGCAGCTACAACACTTTGGCAAGGCTGCAGAGCGCTGTAATGTCAATCAATCGACGCTCAGTATAGCGGTTAAGAAACTCGAAGGTGAGTTGGGAATTGAGCTTTTTGAGCGTTCCAAAAGTAGTGTCAGGGCGACACCAATCGGCGAGAAGGTGATCTCTCAGTCTCAGCGCGTACTCGAAGAAGCTGCTGCAATTAAGGACATCGCCATGTCCGGTAAAGACCAGCTCAATAGCCCCCTGCATGTGGGCGCGATTTTCACCATTGGGCCCTACCTGTTTCCACACTTTATTCCACAACTGCAAAAAGCGGCGCCACAGATGCCGCTGATTATTGAAGAGAGCTACACCAGTACCTTGCGCAAACGCCTACGCAACGGCGAGGTCGATGTGATTATCGTGGCACTGCCGTTTAGTGAACCAGATGTGGTGGTACAGCCACTCTATGCAGAACCTTTTGTTGTCCTGCTGCCGCAGTCGCACCCGCTGAGCAAGAAGAAAGTCATCGAGCGTGGTGATCTCGACACTGAAAACGTGCTAATGCTTGGTGAGGGGCACTGCTTTCGCGATCAGGTGATTGAGGCGCTGCCCAATATCAACTGTTGGAATAAGCAGTCGGCCTCAGTGCGAACCATGACCGAGGGCAGCTCACTGGAGACCCTCTGCTACATGGTGGCATCCGGTCTCGGCATCACTATCTTGCCACAAACTGCCGCTATCGGCGCCGAAAGTCGAGGAAATGGCCTGGTAACACGGCCTTTTTCCGGAGTGGCTCCACAGCGCACTACCGCGCTGGCGTGGCGCGCTAGCTTTCCACGTCATCGTGCCATTGATGCGCTGCGCAAGTCGATTTATGACAGCAATCTTCCCGGGATCACGCGCAGCTAATGGCCACTGTTTCCCTGTATAGCATCGGCGTAGAAAAACTTCGCGGCGTTGGTCCACTGATGGCGGGTAAGCTTCACAAGCTGGGGTTGCTTAGCGTTCAGGACCTGCTCTTCCATCTGCCACTACGTTATATAGATCGCACAAAAATCACCGCTATCGGCGGTGTTCAGCCGCTCACAGAAGTAGTGATTGAGGGAGAAGTTCGCGCCAGCGATATCGTCTTTGGCCGACGTCGCAGTCTGGTCTGTCGTGTGCAGGACCACAGCGGTCTGATCACACTGCGGTTTTTCCATTTTAATCAGGCTCAGCAACAGAGTTTGCAACCCGGCACCACAGTGCGCTGTTTTGGCGAAGTGCGACGCGGCAAATCCGGACTGGAGATGTACCACCCCGAATACCAGTTGCTTAATCAGGCCCAACCACCTGCTTTAGCCGAAACACTCACGCCCATCTATCCGGTCACGGAAGGGATCACTCAGCAGCGTATTCGCGACCTTTGCGGTCAGGCGCTTAAGCAGCTGGAACGCCATAGCATTAAAGACTGGCTGCCTGCCGAACTGAGCAGTCACCACTCGAACTACTCCCTAGTGGAGGCTCTAAATCTGTTGCACAATCCGCCACCGGGAACGGCGCTCAACCTGCTCGCCGAAGGCGAGCACCCTGCGCAACAGCGGCTGGCCAGTGAAGAGTTAGTGGCTCACCACCTCAGCCTGCTGCGTCTGCGGCAGAAAATTCAGCGTCAGGCCGCGCCAAGCCTAAAACCAAACCAAGCGGCGGCCGAGCGTTTTCTCGAGCAACTGCCGTTTACCCTCACCGCTGCGCAGCAGCGTGTTGCCAGTGAAATAAGTACTGATATCAATCAGCCTATACCGATGCTGCGTCTGGTTCAGGGTGATGTCGGCTCGGGTAAAACTGTGGTCGCCGCACTGGCCGCCGTGCAAGCGATCGCCAATGGTATGCAAGCGGCTCTCATGGCACCGACAGAGATTCTCGCCGAGCAACATCGAGTTAACTTTGCAACGTGGCTAGCACCTCTTGGTATTCGTATCGCCTGGCTCACCGGCAAGTTAAAAGGCAAGGCCCGAGAAGTGCAGCTCGCCGCTATCGCCGACGGCAGTGCGCAAATTGTTATCGGCACCCATGCCCTGTTTCAGGATGGGGTCGTATTTCATAATTTGGGTTTAACCATTATTGATGAGCAACATCGATTTGGCGTTCACCAGCGCCTGGCGCTGCGTAAAAAAGGCGCGGTAATCGATGCCGATACTGAGGGATCAACACCTCACCAACTGATCATGACCGCAACACCTATTCCGCGTACATTGGCCATGAGCGCCTACGCCGATCTTGATTGCTCAGTGATTGACGAGCTGCCCCCCGGACGCAAGCCAATCGAAACCGTGGTACTCAATGAATTGAGGCGCAATGACGTGATCGAAAGGGTGCGTGCCTCGTGCCAGGATGGTCGCCAAGCCTATTGGGTCTGCACCCTGATTGAAGAGTCCGATGTGCTCGAAGCACAGGCCGCTGAGGCCACGGCTCAGGAACTGCAACTGCTGCTCTCAGAGCTGTCCATAGGACTTATTCATGGCCGCCTTAAGCCAAAAGAGAAAGTGCAGATTATGCAGGCATTTAAGGCTGGCGAGATCAATCTGTTGGTTGCCACAACGGTTATCGAAGTCGGTGTCGATGTGCCCAATGCCAGTTTGATGATTATCGAGAATGCCGAGCGACTGGGGCTGTCACAGCTGCATCAGTTACGCGGCAGAGTCGGGCGCGGCAGCCAAAGTAGTCACTGCGTTTTACTCTACAGTGCGCCGCTGTCGGGCAATGGTGCGGCGCGACTGAAGATTATGCGCGAGACCAATGACGGTTTTAAAATTGCCGAGAAGGATCTTGAGATCCGTGGCCCGGGCGAGGTACTCGGCACCCGGCAGACCGGCGATATGCAGCTGCGCATTGCTGATCTGCAACGCGACGCCCACATGCTGCCTGAAGTGAAACGAATCGCAATTAAATTACTGCACGATTATCCAGATAATGTCGACCCTCTAGTCATACGTTGGCTTGGCCACAGTGAACAATATGGGCAAGCGTGAGCAAAGCAGTATAGAATTGCAGTCATAAATCTGTCACAAAGGACGCTGAGATGACGTTAGGTAATTCAATCTCCAATATTTTTGGCGTGTCGCCAATCAAGCCTCTGCAAAATCATATGGCCGAAGTCATCAACTGTGTCTCCAAGCTGGAAGACTTTTTGAATACAGCCTTTGATGACGACTGGGATAAGGCAGCGACTGTATTTGACGCTATTTCTGCCAACGAACAGAGTGCCGACGATCTCAAAAAACAGTTCCGCATGCATATGCCGAAAAGCCTGTTTATGCCAGTTTCCCGAGGTGATTTGCTGAGTATCCTCACGCAGCAGGACCATATTGCCAACCTCACCAAAGATATCTGCGGCATTATTCTCGGCCGCCAGATGGCCATCCCAAAAGCACTGCGATCTGACTTTATCGGCTTCGCCGATTCGTCGGTAGAGACCTGTAAAAAAGCCCATGGCGCAATCAATGAGCTCGACGAACTGCTGGAAACTGGCTTTGCCGGGTCCGAGGTGAAATTTGTTCAGAAGCTGATTCGTGAGCTCGCCACACAGGAACAGAAGGTCGACAAGAAAGAACTCAAGCTGCGCAAGAAGTTGTTCAACTTAGAAGCCGAACTGCCTCCGGTCAATGTGATGTTTATGTACAACATTATCGACCAAATCGGTGCGCTCGCCGACACCGCGGAGCAAATTGGCAATCAGGTTGAGTTATTACTCGCCAAGTAGCCAGCATTCAAATAGAACGCAAAATAATAACCACATAAAAATAACAACTTTCAGGAATCAGTACGATGGAATTTTTTACTGAATACGGGACCATCCTTATTTTGTTAGCGGCTCTATGTGGCTTCTTTATGGCTTGGGGTGTTGGAGCAAATGATGTCGCCAACGCCATGGGCACCTCCGTGGGCTCCAAGGCGCTGACTATTAAACAGGCAATTCTGATCGCCATGGTCTTTGAATTCGCCGGTGCCTATCTGGCCGGTGGTGAAGTGACGTCAACCATTCGTAAAGGTATTGTCGATTCAGCTATATTTCAGGAGAGACCCGAAGACCTCGTATTTGGTATGTTATCGGCGCTGCTCGCGGCCGGATTCTGGCTCGCCATCGCTAGCTATAGGGGCTGGCCTGTCTCGACAACCCACTCGATTGTCGGCGCCATTGTAGGTTTTGCCGCAGTCGGCGTCTCACCCGACGCGGTTAATTGGGGAAAAGTCGGTACCATTGTGATGAGCTGGCTAGTGTCGCCGATCATGGCTGGCACCATCTCCTTTTTGCTGTTCCGCAGCGTTCAGCACCTGATTCTTTTGCAGGACGACCCCTTTACTAAAGCTAAGCGCTATATTCCCATTTATATGTTTTTCGTTGGCTTTTTAATCGCTATGGTGACCTTACTGAAGGGTCTCAAGCATGTATTCAAAGATAACGGCATGTCTCTGTCTTTCTTCGATAGCGCCCTAATTGCCTCGGCAGTCGGCATGGTAGTCGCGATGATCGGCAGCTACCTGCTGACTAAAGTAAAGCGCGACCTCAGTCTGGAGGTAGACAATCGCTTTGCCAACGTTGAGCGAGTGTTCGCTGTCCTGATGATCTTCACTGCCTGTAGTATGGCGTTTGCCCATGGTTCAAATGACGTCGCCAATGCCGTGGGGCCTCTCGCGGCAGTAGTCAGTATTGTCAGCTCAGGTGGCGATATCTCAGCTAAAACCGGGATGCCCTCTTGGATATTACTGCTCGGCGGGAGTGGTATTGTCGTCGGCCTTGCCACGTATGGCTTCAAGGTCATGGGCACGATTGGCCGTAAAATCACTGAACTCACCCCCAGTCGTGGCTTTGCCGCTGAACTGGGCGCTGCTGCAACAGTGGTTATCGCCTCGGGTACAGGTCTACCTATCTCGACCACTCACACACTAGTGGGCGCGGTGCTCGGCGTCGGCCTGGCGCGCGGCATTGGTGCGCTCAATTTGCGCATGGTCGGATCGATCTTTCTTTCGTGGCTAGTCACTCTGCCAGCCGGTGCCGGACTCTCGATCCTGTTCTTCTTTTTGTTTAAAGCGGCCTTTAATCAGTAGCGCTTAATCACTCAACAGTAGTCGAATGTCTTATCGCTTAGAAGCTAGTGTCGTCGACAATACTAGAGGTTATTTGACTGTAGTAGCGCCAATGCTCTGTCAGCATCGGCAGCAGCGACAAAAATATGGTCGTGAAAATAGGCGGCCATAACATTGGC